>Ga0302300_1000052_pt1 | contig 149013 bp, 116 predicted proteins | sample III_Palsa_E1_1_FD_198756 | JGI IMG/M metagenome (GOLD analysis project Ga0302300, IMG submission 198756) | Peat permafrost microbial communities from Stordalen Mire near Abisko, Sweden - III_Palsa_E1_1 | ecosystem: Environmental > Terrestrial > Soil > Palsa > Peat permafrost | place: Sweden...
TATACGGCAGCACCGTTAACTGGTCAGGGTCATATGGCTTAAAAACTACTTTCGCTCCCATGACTTTAAGTTACGAAAATCGTCTTAAAATAAAAAAAGGCCGCCTCACTTTTGAGACAGCCTCTTTCAAAAAAGAATAATATGTTATAATAGCTTAATTGTGTCTAAAACCACCTTTGCCGCCACCGCCGCTAAAGCCTTTGTCCTCAGCAACGTTTACAGTAATACGACGACCGTAGTAGCTGGCGCCATTCATGCACCTGATAGCTTCTTTAGCTTCATCCTCGTTCACCATCTCCACAAATCCAAAACCCTTACTCTCTTTTGTTTCGCGGTCCTTAATGATCCTGAGGGACTTAACCGGCCCAAAATCACCAAACACAGCTGTTAATTCGGCCTCATCCACTTCAAGTGGCAAGCCTGCAATAAATACTTTCATCAATGTTTTAAAATTTAGTCAAAGGTACACAAAAAAGGCCGTATTTGTACTATATGCACCGCTAATAGAGCTTTGCTAAACGCTTTTTGACTTAAGGGTTACTAAGTGAAAAATGATGGCTGTAAAGATGAGCGGAAATAAAAAAAGAGTCCACACTTGCAAGCCCACGCTGGCACCTTGGTAAGTTATTTCAACCGTAAGCTGAATGTACCTTTAACCTTATAGGTAGTAGGTTTGCCTAAACCCGCTTTAACCAGGTAAGTATAAAATGTGCCTTTTGCCAGTACGCTATCTTGCTTATAAGCGCTAAGGTTTATCTTGCCGTAATCCTGAACAGTGGCACTATCGGTTAGCGCGTATTGATCGGCATCTCCTTTATCTGGCTTCAAAATAAACTGACTGCCTGCAACATTAGTATTAATATTGCTTAGGGCATATCCGCTGCTGCTTATGCCAAAGCTCATGTTATGCGCTTTGTTAATCGCGGTAATACCAAAATACTGGTTATTACCGTTATGCACATTCACAAAAGCTATGGAATCAGTAGCAGCGTCAAAGCTGTATGTAGAGTCTTGTAAGGTTATTTTTAGAGTTCCTTTAGCAGCAAGATAATTGTCTGGCGTGGTAAAGGTGGTGTCAGATTTGCCCGAAGCAGTATCTTTAATCTCCTGATCTTTTTGGCATGATACGATCACCCCCGAAAGCAGCAAAAAAATTAAAATGAAATATTGAGTAAACCTCTTATTTCTCATGCCGGACCGTATTTTCTATAGACTTATAATTATACGTAAAAATAGTTAAAATAGTTGTGTATAAATTACGCTAACTATCTTTTTAACAAATTTTAACAAGTAAAAATAATGCTACAAAAAATCAGCCAAAAGATTGACCAATAATCAATTAAAATCTAAACCAATATTTTCTCAAATTATTTCCTTTCTAATCCTTGTAAATACTAATTATTTTAGTTATCTTTGATTATCTTTTATGCCATTAGGCATTTTAATCATAAATTCCATGAAGCCTAAATATCCGAAGTTCACAGCCGATGAACTCACTAACCTTATTGACCAATATTTTATCTACATCCAAGGAAAATACCGTATGACCCGCACGCCGCCCAAAAAAGAAGGCGACAAACCAACCCGCACCAAAACCTGGGACCGCGAACCTGAATTTGCCACCATCAGCGGCTTGGCGTTATTCCTTGGGTTCAGCAGTCGGCAGATTTTTGACGATTGCATGCGCAGGGGCAAATACTCCAATATACTAAAACGCGGCTGCCTCCGTGTAGAAGCATTCTATGAAAGCCGCTTGCACCAGCTATAACCAGGAAATCTCATTGGATGTGCAAAACGCCACCATCATTAAAAACTTTGTACAAAACTGGGAAACACAGGATGGTGTGGAAGAAGTAATCAGCAAAGATGCCGGTCAAAAAATGAAACTCATGGCCGAGGATTTGAGTGTGTCCGATATTAAAGGATTACAATCCATTAAATACTCACCCAAAGTACAAATGATGCTCAATGCAAGCCCCGTAAAGTGGCAAACAGTAGTACTCAATACCGCCACCTTCAGCGAGTATGAAACTATCAACGGTCAGGCGCCATTCAGCATCACATTCAACATGCCGTCAATCAATATTCAAACGCAATAATTCAGTAGCAAGTAACTAGTATCAAGTAGCTAGACTTTTTTCTTGACGCTTGATTCTTAACTCTTCTTTCTAAATACTAGCTACTTGATACTGGCTACTAAATACTAAACCAATGACCAATCTCCAACTATTCCTCAACGATAAACCCGTCGATCTCTCCGATGATAGCCCTATTGCTCTCACTTTTCAGATCAACGATCTGGCTGAGGTGAAAAATCAACAGGGCAATACCAGCAACCAGTTCAAACTTCCGCTTACTCAAAACAACCGCGCTATTTTAGGCTTCGCCGATGACATTAGCATTCAAAGCACAACACCTTACACCACCCTGCAAGCAAAAATCATCCAAAATGGCATAGAGATATTACCCAATGCCATTGCTGAAATTAATGAAGTTGATGATAACACTGCCAGCATAACCGTTCTATCCGGTAATGTCGACTTCTTCGATGCCTTAGGTGGCCAGATTGCCGACATGGGCGATAGCACCAGCCAATGGAGCAATTACGGCTCCAACCTCCCCTGGAAACCATTCGATCACCGCTGGAATTTGGATAACGTAGCCAACAGCCAAAAAAACACCGAGCAAGATGGTTGGATATACCCGCTGGTTGATTATGGATTGATAGACCCCGTTGATTTTACACAGCCAATCGATGTACGAAACCAGCGCCCGGGCTTCTTCATCAAAAAGGCTATTGACCTGATGGTTCAGTCCACCGGATACACTGCTAAAGGTTCACTACTAGCCGATCCGCTTTATCCCCTACTCATTGCCCAATTTAGTAATGGTAGTTTTGAACATGGGATTGATTACCAAAATCAACCTAACGAAAAAGGGATACTCGTAAGTAACGCCATCGCTCAAACTCAAAATCACCCCGCTGGAAATACAGGCTCAGCGCAGTACCCACAACAGGGTATTATCCGATTTGATAATGTCATATCTGACCCCTCTTCATTCTTCAAAAATAATGCATACATACCCAATGAGGTAATCAGTGTTGAAGCAACGGTAACTATTCCAAAACTATTGCTGCATGGGCATCCAAATGCTACTTACGGCTCAAACCTTAATATCAATATTCTATTGCTTGATAGGAATGCCAATGTTAACCTTGGTTCATTCAATTTTAATTTTTCAAGTGGTTATGATACCAGAACAGGGAGTGGAGATTCCATACGTGTAAATAAAACTTTCACCAATAGCAAGCTATCCATCTCTACTACGTTAAGTCCTACAACATTTGAGGGATTGCAGGTAACATTTGATTTTGAAGGATATACCGATGCTTACTTCACACTTTATGAAGGGGCGATTTTCCAGGTTGTACCGCAAAATACCAATGTGCAATTCGGCCAAATCGTACAATGCGAACGCATCCTGCCCGATATGTCGCAAAAGGATTTTTTGAAAGATACTTTTCAGCGTTTCGGTGTCATTTGCCAAACAGATGTATACACCAAAACCATTACCTTTTCGTCACTTAAAGATATAGTGAACAATATCCCGGTAGCCAACGATTGGTCTTCAAAATGTATCGATCAGGGTAAACAAATAAATTACCAATTAGGTAACTATGCGCAGGTAAACAACATGGAATACCAAACCGATGCTAATCTTTTACCCTTAAAATTTGGCTGGGATCAACTCACTATTTATGATCAAACGCTTAGCGCAGTACCAACTGATTTGATCGTAAGCAAGTTCGGCCCATCATTTAACCGGCCTTATATCGGTGGTACCATTGCCCAAATAACCATGATTGATGATACGTCGGCGCCTGCCACCGGCCCTGCGGATTTCACCATTGGTGTAGCACCGCGTATTTTGGTCGACCAAAAGCTTGATCTGCTTGCATTAGGTAAAACGGTAACTTTTATTGATGGGACAAATACCCCTATCCAGATAAACGATGTGATAAGCGTACCTTACTTTTACAAACCCGACGGCGACTATAACCTTTGCTGGTGCGATATGCCCGGAAATTCAACAAACCAAAAACTTCCGGGATTAAAAAATAAATATTATACTGAGCTGCAAAAAATATTACAGAATACAAAAATAATAGTCCGCTATTTTATGTTAACCCCTCGTGATATTGCTGGGCTTGACTTGTTGATCCCCATTTATTTAGCGCAACACAATGCCTATTTTTATATTAACAAAATAGATAGCTGGCGAAAGGGGCAGCCTTGTAAAATAGAATTGGTAAAATTAGGGTAGTTAAAACACGAATTTTGATTTAAATCAATTCTATCAATATATAAGATTGCTTGTAAACAAAAAATGACGCAGGCAATTTGTGAATATTAATTCCGTTTATTAATTTTAAGCACATCACCTTTAAAACTTACGTTATGACAGAAGACCGCAACTCCCTGCTAACTGTAATTCTGAGCAAGTTCAGCCCTGCTGATATCAGCTTGAAAGAGAACCGATTGCTAATCGCCGAACGTATTGAAACATTATTACGGCAGAATAGTTGGTCAAGACGACATTTCGCCGTTTTAATGCGTCGGGAGATACGGCCCTTAAGAGCTTGGCTGGGTAACACATATACGCATACTGCTGAAAGCTTAAGTGAACTATGTCGGCTTCTTAATGTGTCCCTAGGTGACCTTGTTGCTGAGTAAGTAAATAAGGAAAAAGGAGCACAGAGTGCGCAATAATACTCTAGGCATGTGATAATGGGAACTCACTCAATGAATAGTTAGTGGGTTTTAAACGAAAAAAGCCACTTTTTCAAGTGGCTTTTTTCGTTTAAAATGATTTGGTTACCATTCTGTGATCCCGCTGGAACGAAAAATCATTTACACGAGCCATTTAGTAAGTGTCTATTATACAGGCACTTAAATTGGAATAAAAATGCTTTTTTGAAATAAGGGCACTATTTTGGGCATTGATAGATGAAATAATACTGAATTTTGATGCTCAAATATCCACCAAACTGTTGCCTTAATTTTAATAGTAATCTTATGTAAAAAGCTAATATTCAGATATTTAATAGTAAAATATATTTCTAATAATCATATTTTTTTTTGCCGTTTTTGAAAGTGATCCTGCTGAATTACGACCCATGATCCCTGTAAAAATCTTTAAACGCTCCGGCTTGGGTGATTCAAATTATATGTAATTGCATATAAATATATCTAAAGTGGCATTTTTATATGCAATTGCATATAAAATCAGATTTATGTTCAGCGGCAAAGTTTCATATAAATTGAGCTTGAGTAGTAATTCAATTATCATTCAGTCCATCAAGCATGGCGTTCCATAAAATAGTCGGGCGGCCTGTCAGTATTCGGGCTATCCGTTCATGTAATTCAGGTGATTCTTGCAGGAGCTGCCCAATCTTTCGGCCGATGACCCGGGCGCAGACTAATGGAATATATTCACGATCCTTCGTATCATAATAGTCCATGACCTCGAAATGGTCGCTATAAATATCCGCGTCTGAGATATCAAAGTAATTGGCGATAATGTGCTCTATATCCGTGATGTCCTTGGTGCGGCCTGGCCTGTCGTTATTGGCGATCAGTTTGAGGAGAATTATGCCTTCCAAAGTACAGACCCGTATATTCAGTTCTTCGCTGACCTGTACAGCTTCGGCATAAGGAAACACTTCGCTGAAGCCCGGCATATTCAGGATAAACATGGGGTCGGTCAATTTGATCTCACGGTTTTCGTTTTCGATATCGCCAAAGGGTAGTAGGTCAATTTCAATAGCATTCTGATAATATAGTTTAATAGCTTCGGTTTCATGGGCAGTAAATTCACCAGAAGCGATCAATGCATTTTTTATGGCCGTGTACTGCGCTTGGTCGCTCACCATTACAGCAATGTCAACGTCTTCCGTCGCCCGTGCGCGAATAGTTTCGTCTTTTAATGAAAACTGGATATCACGGGCAACGGCGCCTACCAAGTAAAAATCGATACCTAATTCGGCAAAGACCTTTTTTATGCCAGCCAGCATGTTTAATAATGGTTGGGTCAGCATGTTAATCTAAGTATTGTTTTTTTAATCTTTCAGCGGTTTCGCGGTTCCTGCTGTCGAAGCTGGTGGCCAGGTCGGCATAAGCCAGCAAAGGCGGTACAGTAAGAGTTTTTTCTCCTGGCCTGTCTTTCCAGAACTGATGCAGAATCTCAACGGGTCCCTCTGGGTCGGGTAGTAATTTAAGTTCCTGCATTACTTCCTGCCGGAAATTAATTGCGTACATGGTGAATTTTTCCGGTCTCAGGTAGCCGGTCAGCAGCGCTCCGGCGTTTTCGCCGCCCCAGTGAAAGGTTTTGGGTTGCAGTTCTTTCCAGTGATTAGTAAGGCTTTTATCGACAAATCGATAAGTGCCCGCAATAATCTTCGGACGCAGGATATTGCGGTAGGCTTCGGCCCATCTGCCGAACAATTCTTCCCGGCGCTCGATGAATACGGTTTTATTTAGCCCTTCTTTTAAATATCCTTCGCGGGTCATTTCTTCCATCAGCGCACCGACATTACCCAAAGCAATATCCGCCCGGTCAGCGACTGTACGATAAGGTTGTCCTAAAAGTTCGGGTTCATTTAGTAAGGCGAACAGAAATTTAATACCGGCCGTTTTCCAGAGTTTTCCCTGCGGCGTGGTACGGGTTTCGGTAACCTGCTGATCATTGATATAAATATAAATGCCCTTGGTCTCAATATAACAATTTCCGGCCAGTTCCAGGTAATTAATCTGACGGTGTCGCAGCTCATCTTTCATGGGTTTGGTGATATATCCACAGATCAGCAGGGTATCCCGTCTTTTGTAAAAGTTGGGTATTTGTACCACGGGTATAGTGTTGCCACGCACTTCGTTTTTGATTTCTACATAAAATTCCACGGTGGTTCCGCCAAAGGTCAGGGCAATGGTGCCGTCACGCTCAGCGTAATTATCTTTAGCCAGTATGCTCAGATCGCACATGGTCGCGCCAGTCAGTTCTTGTAGCTTGTCCGTGGCTTGGTAAAGCAGATTTCTTTCTTTGATGTTCATTTTTCAATGGTGTTCAATAAACATGAACAATCAAAAATAATGAACATTATGTTTAAATACAAATATTTGTTCATTTATACGTGTTTAATTCCCGGTTGATTCCGCAAATAACAGCAAGTTCCTTAAGATAGGCGTTGTATCTGGCATTGCTGTTTACAGGTATCAGCAAACCTTTAAATTTTCGGCAGGGATGATTCTTGTATTTTTCAATCAGTTCGTCGATGATCGGCAAAATAGGAACCATTTCGCTTACGCCGGTTTTTCCTCTGTCCTTAATCAACCATCGCTCGCCAGTAATTCCGACCTTAACGATATTTTCAACGGTTAACGCAAATACGTCCTGAAAAGCAAAGCCTGTAAAACATTGAAAAATGAAAGCGTCACGTACTTCTACCATCCGTTGAATAGTTATTTGCTTATTCCAAATCTGCTCTACCTCAAAATATTCCAAAGGCGAAATATCAGTATCATCCCCTCCACACTTAAATTTAATGATGGGGTTCTTGGCGACCCAGTTGCTGGTTTCAGCAAAAGTCAAAATCTCTTTGAGGTTTTTTACCTGCTTTTTTGCAGCAGCTTCCCCTAAAATTTTCTCACGGTCAATGGTTAAATAACTATAAAATTTAACAGCAAAAGAATAATCAATCGAGGCTAACTCTGCGTCTTTTAAACGGAACTGAGCAATCAAAAATTCTTCAATTTTTTTCCTTGTCGCATTCCATTGTTTCAATGTTTCTTTGGACCTCAGTTTTTTCTCGACCATCTTACTGAAGTTAGAAATGTGCAGATCTGAAACCTGTAGTAGGGTAGGCATAATTGGGGTTTCGGGTTTCGGTGACCCTTTACGTAACATAGCGGGCAAACCCTTGTATACATTTTTGAGCATTAAAGGGGTAATGCGCTCATACTCGGCTTGGAGAAAGATGAACTTCCGATTAAGGTCCACACTAATTTCGTTGATCTTTAGGTTCGTTGCTTTTTCCAAGCTGTCGCCTTTAACTTTTTTATTTTCAACGTCCCAATTCTTTAGGTGTACTTTTTTACCGATGGCAAGTTCTTCGGAATCTTCTCCCTCGATACTAATTCTACAAATAATAGGCGCATTTCCTTTAGCGTCTGCTTTAGATTTGCGATGCCAGAACAGCAAAGTTAACTTTTGATGGTTTTTCATTTAAATGAACTTAGGTGAACAATTTGTTTAGTGGTACTCCGAAAACTCAAATTGTTGCCATAAACCATTGTCTTACAATGCCTTATTATAGAGTGGTGCCCAAAGATAAACCTTCTGGTGCCCAGTAGAAATGGGGCATCATTTGATTTGATCTGAAATGATTCGAAATGATTTGTTTATTTTTTTTGCGAATTTGCCAAAAACGCTAAAAAAACTATTTTAAACAGAAAAGGCGCATTTTCATGCGCCTTTTAGCCTAAAAACAGATGAGAACTTCTGGTATTTTTGTTCTCCCGTGATCCCGCTGGGATTCGAACCCAGGACCCCAACATTAAAAGTGTTATGCTCTACCAGCTGAGCTACGGAATCAACTTTAAACGTTTCCGTTTTAAGTGGTGCAAATATAGGACTATTTGCTATTTGGTGCAAGTCTTATTTTGAATTATTTTCAAGTAAATAATAAGCGCTTCATTGTCAACTTTCTATGGTTTGTAAATTGCTATTTTACCATTATTTCCGGCGATTAGAATTAATTTTTTATGCATTGAACTACCGCAAACGTTAAAACTTACGTTGTTAATCTTACGCCATGTTCGCCCATTATCGGTAGTTATATTAGATCCTGATGTACCAGTAGATAAAAAAGTACTAGCATTAATAAATTCTACACATGATTGATAGCCGGCTGTAGGTACTTCCGCTAAATGCCAAATATATCCGCCATCAGTTGAATAGCAGGCTGTTGAATCACTATTGGTATCATGTTGATAGTCGCCGCCAACCACAACCAGGTGATTGTTATTTATTGCAATTGAAAATGCACCTTTACTTGGCTTACCTTTAAAAATAGGAATTTGATGATGGGCCCATCCGCCATTTTGGTTTGATATATCAACCTCTGCAAATAATCCTCCAGTGGCTATATATTTATTTTTTGATGTAATGCGAAAGCAAGTGTTGCTTGCCGCAAAGGCAGCTTCATTTGGTAAGGCAACAGGATTCTGGGTGTAATTACCCCAGGTTTCACCACCGTCAATGGTTTCCAGCATGAAAAATTTATTATTAACGGGATCGCCCAAAATAAAACCATGCTTTGGATCTATGAAACTAATTGCATCCATAAAACAAGAGGTATCTGTATTCTTATATTCAAGTTTCCAGTTTAAACCACCATCAATTGTTTTTAATACTAAAGCCGGTGTCCCTGAACTCATAATAATGGCTTCCTTATCTGAGAATGCCTTAATACCTCTGAAATCAGCAGTTTCGTAACCCTTTATCTGCTGCCATGTCCATGTTTTACCGGCATTGGTTGTAATCGCTACGTAGCCTTTGCTACCACTTATCCAAGCTATGTTATCGTTTACAACGCATAATCCTCTTATGTTGGTTGGCTTACCTTGTTGTAATAGGATGATTTGTTGGGCTTTCGAAACAGATGCAAACAAAAGCATCGAAAGTAACATTAATGGTCTGATTTGTTTACCAATCATTATACGAAGATGTGAGTATGATTCCGAAATTAAACCTTCGGAAATTAAGTTACAAGGCATCATCAATAATTATATTTTTTAAGATGCATTTTAGTTGAAAAAAGTATATTTGCAACCCTGTATAGGTTTAGCCGAAAGCTTAAATATATAGTTAGAATGCCCGGATGGCGAAATTGGTAAACGTTGCGGTCTCAGAAGCCGTTGAGAATTGTCTCTTGAGAGTTCGAGTCTCTCTTCGGGCACATCCTTTAATAAATTAAAAGTCTTTAGTTTAAGGCGTATTTTGCTTAAACTAAAGACTTTGTATTGTAAAGCCCGGGTGGCGAAATTGGTAGACGCACCATCTTGAGGGGGTGGCATTCGTAAGGATGTGTGAGTTCGAATCTCATCCCGGGCACATAATTAGTTAAGCAGCCGCTTTATCCACATTCTGGTAATACCACTCTAAAATATATACGCCATCGCTCCACGTTAATTTTCCATTGGCAGCTACTTGAGCCACTAATATGGAGATATTATGCAGGAATGCGCTTTTAATATCTCCATCCAATCCCTGTAATACTTTTATTGCGCAGGCCGCGATTTGAGCGGGATCTGTAAGGCTACCACAACTGTCTGCCAGTTTTAATTCGGCTAATATCGCTGGTAGTTTTGCACGAAGTAAGTTTTTAATGTCACCATCTATACTACCGGGAATAATTGCAGTCAATACATCGGCTTCGGGACTATCAACAAAGGTTTTAATGGCTTCGGTTACGATTACGCCGATGTGCACGGCAATTTTTAATTCTGATGGAAATCCATCGAACAGGTTTTTAATGCCTGCCCATATTTTTGTAAGAAATGTTGTTAAACTCATGATTTTTGGGGTGATTGTTTATTGTATTTTATTTCCTGAACTTGTTGCTGAAGTATATTTACCTGGCTTTCTAAAACTTTCAGGCGTATTTCGTTAACTCTATCTGTGGTTTCTTGCCGGTCGCGCAGCTGGGACATATCATTTTTTAAATTGAAATATGTTGTCATTACCGATGCGACTATGCTGGCAGTGCTCACTATGGTTACAATAATATTTTTAATTGTAATACCCTTTAGTTCGTGTTGCTCAATTGCTGTCATGGTGATTTAGGTATAGTTTACTAATCTTTTTGCCCATACTTTTGCCCATTCAGCATAGCCTGCATCGTTGCGATAACTTGCTTCACGTTCAATGTTTATTTCGGCATTTAGCATTGCAGCGGGAAGAACGTTAAATGCAGACAATGTAGTAGGGCCGATTTGACTATCAATTATTAATGGTTTTATTATTGATTTTTGGGATGCGATAACATAATTGCATGCTATCTGCATAAATCGCCGTGCCCGGCCTTCACCCTGGTTAACTGAGCAGTCAAACAGGTTATTTGCCAGCTGTTGATCTGTTACGCTATCCAGATTAACAGTATCCCAATAATTCGATTTATAAAACTTTTCAATGTTATGTTGTAAAGCAATGTTTTGAGATAGTAGTATATCCATTTTTCCTATAGTTAGATTAGGATTATTTTTTTTAATGCCATCGATAATTGGTATCCGGCGTGGGTAAAGTGCTTTGCTTAATGATGCTGGCTAAGACGGAAGGCTTTACCAAGCCCAGGAAAATGGTTTGTTACAGCAGTGTCGTGCCATTCTCAAGTCAGGAACTTCTATCAGTGGAAAAACAGGGTGTCATCCTATGCTGATAAAGCTATCAAGCTGTATTACATCTGGCTGCAAGGAGTGCAATACGTTAAAAAATGACCTCCATGAATATCACCTCAGAAAAGTCGCTGAAGGGAAAAATACAATGAGTACTTTAAATGCTGTCAGAAATAAAATCGTTCATAGGATGTTTGCTGTTATAAAAAGTCAAATCCCTTATCAACCTAATTTGCTTTTATCACGCCCCCTAACCCCTCTCAAGAAGGGAACTTTGTGTTCCTTAATTTATCGGCCTCAAAATCCTGCTCCAGCGAATTTTGTTGAATAACCCTTTGTTAGGATCTGTGCTGAACCAGGTGATCATGGCTTTGCCGATGATGTGGTCCTCAGGTACGTAACCCCAAAAACGTGAATCCAATGAATCGTGGCGATTGTCGCCCATCATCCAGTAGTAATTCATTTTAAATGTGTAAGTATCCGCTGCTTTGCCATTTAGGGTATAGCCGTTTCCTGACCGGCCTAAATGGTTACCTTCATACTTTTCGATAGCCGTGCTATATAGCGCAACTGTAGAATCATTCAGTTTGATGGTCATGCCTTTTTTAGGTAAGGTTAACGGGCCGAAATTATCTATGTTCCACTTGAATTTCGGATTGCTTGGGAATACTTCTGCATCGTACTGGCCTGCTGGCGCAACAACCGGGGTTATGCTCTTTATATTTGAGTAGCTTTTTAAGGTAGCCAAATTATCAACCGGGATAATCATTTCGTAAGTATTAGCGGCCGACTGGTTTACTATGGTGATATTCAAATCCTGAAATATTTGCGGATTCATGTCGGCGCCATCGGTAACTACGGTGTATGATGTTTGCGCTTTTGGTGCATTAGGAACTATTTTTCCGTTGATATAAACTTGTGCGTTAACAATAGTTAATACATCGCCGGGGATAGCAATGCAACGTTTTATTAAGGTTGTTTGCTGATCTACGGGTGTGCCGGTTTCTGATGGTTTGTTGAATACTACTATATCACCATTTTTTACTGTGGTGAAGCCCGGTAAACGGAAGTAGGGTAGTTGCACCCCGCTCCAGTAGGTTTTGGCGCCGTACATTTCGGGCTCGGTAAATGGTATGGAAAATAACGTTATCGGCATACGTGCGCCGTAGCTGAACTTGCTTACAAATAGGTAGTCACCGGTTAATTCGGTTCCTTCCATTGATCCTGAAGGGATTGCATACGCAGAAAACAATAAACCACGGATAATAGTAGCGGCAATAAAGGCAAAAATTAAGGCATCAACCCACTCGCGTGTTTTTGACTTTTTAACCGTTGGCGTAGTTTTTTTGTTTTTTGAGAAGAATTTCCAGTTCATGATAAACAAGTTTATCACTTTAGATTGAAACAGACAAATGTTGTTACAAAATAATCTTGTTAATTGTCTTCAAAGCTGTTTAATGCGCGCCAAATGGTGCGTTCGTCTTTCCTGAATTTTACCTCGGCTTCCAGCACTGCCTGGCGTTTGCTGAGGTTGCGGGTTTTGACCTGTGCCTGGATCCAAAGATAGATCTCGCGGTAAATAAATACTTTGGTGGTGATGAAGCCGGCTTTGTACATGGCTGAGAAAGTGCCTTCATCGAAGAGGAGGTTTGCTGTTGTTATGTTCATTTTGTTGAGTACTTAGTAACTAGTATCAAGTAGCTAGTATTGAAATGGAGAAGTCGAGATCAAGCTCAAGGAATTTTAGTAATAGCATTGGTACTTGATACTATGTACTAACTACTTAATACTGATTAAAGATTTACCCTATTTATAGTTTGGGCGAGGATATTTTGTTGGTTGTTAATGTCTTTAACATCTACATACACCGGCGGGAAGTTGTTTACCATTTGGTAGGCGATGGAGTTAGCCAGATTTTTATTATCAGTTACGGGTTGGTTATAGTAACGATTGGCATCGCCACCATCGGTAAATATACCACCTACCGCAAAAGCACGGCCTGTATTAGTCGTAGAAAAATCTCTACCGCCGAAACCTACGTTGATGGCGCTTACCAGGTTACGAGCCCATGGATCACGCATGGCTTCGGAAACTACGATGCCCTCGCCTGATCGCAGATAGGCGTTGGTATTATCAGTTCGGCTGTAGCCGGGTAGTACACCTCCGCGACCGTCAGAAGCATAATGCAAGCCTCCTTTTGCATATGCAGGTGGTTTTTGTGAAGCGATCTTGGCTATCTCAACAGCTGTTTCGGCTATTATTGCGGGGACAGCGAAGGCTGATAGTACGCCAGTTTGCGAGGTTGCCTTTGTTACTGCTAACGCGCCATTGATTACAGCCTGTGCTATGGATGCCTCCTGTTCTTTTTTAAAGGCATCTATTTTTACCTGGTCTTCCTGCTTTTTATACTTGGCCTGGATAGCTAATTTTTGCGCGGAAGTAAGACTGCTATTATTTAGCTCGGCATCCTTATCTTTTTCAAGCGCGGCAAGTTTAGCCTCAGATTCTTGTTTGATACTATTTTGCAAGATTGAAAATGTTGCCGACGATACCTGTTGGGCTGTTTGAATTTCAAAATCTTTGCGAGCCTGTACATCCTTCTTCTTTTTAGCATCATCATCACAATCGCAATCATCATTACTTTGTTGTGCTGCACCTCCATGTATAGAAGAAGGAATTGGGTTGTTGCTTTGTGAATCACCTGCTGACTGCTGGGCTTGATCCGTATCAGATGCACCAGTTAATACTTTAGTGCCGGATGCCGATGCTAAAATAGCTTTGGATCTTTCGTGTAGTTTGTCTAATTCCGCCAAGCGCTTTTTTGTGTGAGCAACAATTTTTTTACCGTATCCCTTAATGCTTTTTTTACTTTGGGAAGCCATTTCGGTTCCTTTTTGGTAAGCGTCTCCCATCGCTTGCACTGTGCCCTTAATACCTTTCACGGTTGCATCAAATGTATGTGCAATTTTACCGGTTGCATTGGTAACACCCGTTGCCGCCTGTATTGCCCCATTAGTAACCTTTTTAAAATCAAGGTGAATCAACCCATCCAGGATAGTAGCAAAAGCGGTAAACCGGTTAATTATGTTTTCCTCCACCATTCTACCTAATGATTTTATGGTGTCTATAGGGTGTGAAAAGGCATTGATTATTGTATCCATAAATGAGTGGAAAAAATCCTCCACTTTATTTACTACAACACCAATTGCCGAAATGGCTCCCTGCAATACTTTTGAGCCTGTTGATGTTTTTATAAAGTAATCAAACATCATTTGTAAAACCTGCAATAAAAAGTCAAAGCCGTCAGCTTTTAGGGCATCGCCAACTCCTGTTAGCCCATCTTTCATCACTGAAAGCCCGCTTTTCATAAGATTAAAACCTTTGGATGCGTCCTGTAGGCTTGGCCCAAATATGCCGGAGACATCTTTTACTTCATCAAATGAAGTTTTAAGATGATTCATCGTAGCGGTATGTGCATCAAATGATGCTTTACTTTGATCAACGCTTGCGGCTTGTTGTATAAACGAGGTAACCGTTTGTCCTATATTGCCTTGCAAAGCTTGTGCATTTGTTGCGCTTTCGGCCATTTGTGTTGCCTGAGTACTGATAGCCGCTGAAGCGCTATCAGCATTGCTGCTTTGTTGTTTTACGGTTTGGCTGAGTGCATTAAGCTGGGTATTTAATTCCTTAGCTTTTGCTGTACTATCACCTGCTGCCTTAGCTGTTTTTTGATGTTGTGAAGCTAAGGAAGATAAACCAGCACTACTATTTTTTGCGGATGTGTTTAAGCCATTTAATGTCGATGTATGATCGGCTAATTGCTTACTGGCAGCTTGTAATGCTTTTTGATAGGTATCAAGTTTAGCGTTCAAGCCTTCGTAGCTGGCTGAGTTTTGCTGGCCTGCATTGTCCAGCTGTTTTTGTTGCGCAAGCAACCCGTCGATAGTTTTATTTAAGGTGCTGATATTTTGTTCAATATCGCTTGTGTCTGATGTTACCTGTATGGTAATATTTTTATTTAGATCATCTGCCATTGTAAAATTTTAAAATTGTGTTTATTATGCCAATTGGCATAATTTTTAATTAAAAATAAGCCCGGACAGGGCTTATTAAACTAATTATAAGTCGCCTTTGTCTTTAGCTTTTTGTTTATCAATTGCTTGTTGGGTAAGTACATCGTCCTGATAAGTAAGTTCGACACTTAACGAGGTATCACTTTCTTTGTTAATTGAAGCGTTAATAGTGTTGCTATTGGCAGCCTGCCAATAGGTATTATAATCAGCTGCGCCTATTAATAATGCAGTTACTTCGTGGCCATCACCATCCGCATAAGGCGAAGTGAATTTTTTGCTATCCTGACCTTTCCCGTAGCTATCGTTTAAATCACTAACTAAATCGTTGTAATATGCGATGGCGTGGTCATTATCGGCAGGTGTAAAAAAAATGTCACCTTCATAAGCCTTACCATTTACAAATCTTATTATTACAACTTCTGTTGATCGGTGCGCCATACTGATATTAGTAAATGCAAGGTTGGTAGCATCGCTATTGGGATCTAATTTTGCACCACGTGCCTTCATAGCAGCCATAACAGCAATCTTAGTACTGCCAAATTTAATTCCTAAAAATCCATCAATTGGTTTTGTAGTGGTTTGTGAAAATCCGAAAAATGGGATTAATAATAAGATAATAAGTAATGTTTTTTTCATTTTTGATAAAGTTTAATATTGTAAAAATAAGTAACCGAAATATATTTTGCAAAAAATATTAGCAAAACATTATTGCACAGTCAGTTAAGTAATAATATTCTATAATTTGTGTTATTGTAAATTAAAAGTTAGGATATTTTGAGTCTAAAGATGAACTCCTCACCTCTTATTAAGAATTTAAATTTCTGATCGCTAACCCGCAAAATATTTCAATACATTTACGGCCTATAACACTTATCGATATGAAAAATGGCCTTTTAATTGACATGGACGGTGTCATATACAGTGGTGAACAACTTATTCAGGGCGCTGATCGTTTTATTAATGATCTGGTTAAATCTGATATTCCCTTTGCCTTTATGACCAACAATAGTCAAAGAACGAGCCTTGAGGTAGTCAGGAAGTTAAAACGGCTTGGGATTATAGTCGAAACCCGCCACGTTTATACAAGCGCGATGGCGACCGGAAAATTTCTGGGAGATCAAAGCCCTAACAGTACGGCTTATGTTCTTGGCGAAGGGGGCCTACTAACGAGTTTACATGAAAATGGAATCACATTAGTGGACTCTGATCCGGAATTCGTTGTACTGGGAGAAGGCCGAAATTTCACACTCGAAATGGTACAGCGCGCCGTTGATATGATTTTAGCAGGCGCAAAATTTATTACGACAAATCGCGACCCTTCACCCAAAAAACCGGGCTGGAATAACTTGGGGATCGCGGCAACTACCGCGATGATAGAAGAAGCTACTGGAAGAAAAGCCTTTGTAACAGGAAAACCAAGCCCGGTGATGATGCGGTCGGCCCGCAAATTCCTGGGACTGGAAACTGCTGAAACGACCGTTATTGGCGATACAATGGAAACAGATATACAGGGAGGAGTACAAATGGGTTATAAAACAATTTTAGTATTATCAGGCATAGCCAGCAAAGAGCAATTGAGCTATCATGCTTTTAAACCAGATATGATTACCAGTTCCGTGGATAAAATCACCTTTCCATTAAAATGGTGGAAATAGGCAATGTAAGCTGCCTATGGTTTACATCTTCATGGGTTTAATAAGCAGCCTCTATTTAAGGGCTGGATCCAGAGCAAACACAAAATAGCAACAAAGTTTGCATTAATTTTTAAAGTAATAGCCTCCATAAAAAGAGGCTTTTTTGTTTAAACACTTTTTTGAGCTAAAGGTCAACTTTATTTAAATACATCTCTCTCTGCTTTTTCTGAAAATTTTAATGCAGGTTAGTTCAATCTAATTCAAAGTAATCGGCAACGAGGGGGCTCGCCGTTGAGCTTAAAAGCGATTCCGGGAGCGCCTGGAAGAAAGAATTTGGCTTCAATAATCAGGATAATAGAAGTATTAATGTTTTATTAATTCTTTATTATTCGGCAGAGCGTAATTTGTAACCGATTCCGCAAGGCAATATTTCTTTATACCTTGTTGGAAAACCAATTATCAAACTAATATTTGCATGCAAAACCTTTATTTCAAAAACCTCACAACACATTCTTTCAAGACAACCATTATTCTTGCATTTGCTGCTGCAGCTATATTTTCAGGTTGCAAGGCGCGAAAATCGTTGACCGCCTCCAAAATGGCACAAAACCCATTTATCCGGGATATATATACTGCTGATCCTTCTGCCAGAGTATTTCCTGATGGCCGTTTGTATGTTTATCCCTCGCATGATGTGGATCCTCCAAGAGGGTGTGATTTGATGGACAAATACCATGTTTTTTCGACTGATGATATGATAAACTGGAAAGATCATGGTGAAATATTGCGGGCTAGTCAAGTATCTTGGGGTCGGCAGGAAGGTGGCTTTATGTGGGCCCCTGACTGTGTGTATAAAAATGGTATCTATTATTTTTATTTCCCCCACCCTAGCGGAACAGATTGGAATAAAACATGGAAAGTTGGAATTGCTACCAGTAAAAAACCGGCAAGTGATTTTGTTGCCCAGGGATATTTAGACTTAGGCAATGATAACAAATCCATGATCGACCCCAATATTTTTATCGACGATGATGGACAGGCTTATTTTTATTACGGCGGCGGCGGCAGGTGCGTAGGTGCTAAATTGAAAGATAATATGACTGAACTAGCCGGCCCTTTGACAGCGATGGAAGGACTAAAGGATTTTCATGAAGCTACGTGGGCGTTCAAAAGAAATGGGATATATTATCTTACTTATGCCGATAATCATACAGAGAATGGCAAAGGTGCTAACCGGCTCAACTATGCTACCAGCAAAAGCCCTTTGGGGCCATGGATCTACGGTGGGGTTTATCTAGATCCAACGGGGTGTGACACCAGCCATGGCTCCGTAGTAGAATATAAGGGGCAGTGGTACGCGTTTTATCACAGTGATGTTCTTTCAGGGCGCGGCAATCTACGCTCGATTTGTGTGGATAAGCTCTATTTTAATGCAAATGGAAGTATTCAAATGGTTGTTCAAACCGGGTTAAAGACGATGAAATAATAAATATCACATTATAATTTGATTGTGATTGGAAAAGTTATGCCGCATAAAAATACCGAACAATCATATTTCCACATTAATATGTAACATATAAAACCAATTAAACTTTAATAAAATGAATATTCTTTTACGCAAAAGAAGAGCAAGATTACTGCTCTTCTTTCTACCCCTGCTGTTTTTGAGTACTTATGTGCAGGCCCAATCGTCAGCGGGTTCGTCTCCATCAGTAGTTGACAAGATCAATCAATACAATGACAATTTACCCGGAGAACGATTGTATCTCCATTTTGATAAACCCTATTATTCAGTTGGTGACACCGTTTGGTTTAAAGGCTATCTTGTTAATTCAACAATGGCTTACTCTCCATTAAGCAGCCGGATCTATGTTGATTTAATAAGCGATAGCAATAAAGTCGTACAGCATTTAATCTTCCCGGTATCACTGGGTTTGGCTATTGGGAATATTTATCTGAATGAAAAACTAGTACATGAAGGTGCATATACCATACGGGCATACACCAACTGGATGCGCAATTTTGGTGCAGACCATTTTTTTTATAGTAACTTTTATGTCGCTAAATCCGGCAATAATAACACCCTACTTATTAATTCAAATTCCTCTTTTGCAGCCAACAATGTTAAGGTTGACTTAAAATTCAGTGGGATAGATAAGCAGCCGATCGGTATTCGTGACCTGCAATTAAAAGTGGTTGACAATAAGAAAACTTTCAATCGTAGTAATGCGCAAACATTAGCGGATGGTAATTTGAATTTGAACTTTGATTTGCCCGACAATGCGCCAGTTAAAAATCTCACACTCGTTACCCAGGACAAAAAAGACAACACCATCGAAAGAATTCCGCTACACATTAATAGAGCATCTGATGTGGATATACAATTTATGCCTGAAGGTGGCCAAGCGGTTGAATTATTGCCCGCACATATTGGATTTAAAGCTATAGGCGAGGATGGAAAAGGGGTAGCCATTAAAGGAATACTAATTGACAAGGAAAATAACGAACAAGTAAGCTTTGAATCAATTCACGATGGTATGGGCGTATTTGATTTTGTACCTCAACAGGGTGAGACCTATATAGCCAAAATAACCTTGCCTGACGGGGGGATTAAAACAGTAAATATTTCGGAAATAAAAAATTCAGGAACCGTACTAAAGATTAAGAATACCCTATCGGATTCGCTTGAAGTTTCTATTTTTTCAACTAAAGACATACAAAGTGCCACTAATGATTATACCATTATGGGCCAATCACAAGGCACGGTTTATTATGCCGCTACTTTTAAACTAAACCGGGATATCGTAAATTTCAAGGTCCCTAAAAGCTTATTTCCAACAGGTGTGGCACATTTCACATTATTCAATGCTCAAAATCAGCCATTGAATGAACGTTTGAGCTTTATCAATCATAATGACAATCTTAAGGTAGAGATTAATGCAGGATCAGCATTGTATGCCCCAAGAGATAGCATACCACTACACATTACCGTGAAAGACAATAAAGGGAACCCTGTAGTAGGCAGCTTTTCGCTGGCGGTTACTGATGACGGGCAGATTAAAAAAGCGGACGTTAGTAAAACGAATATATTTACACAACTGTTACTGGCATCAGACCTGAAAGGGTATGTTGAGGATCCTGCCTGGTATTTTACTCCAGATAATGATGCTCCAAAGGCGCTCGACATCCTATTACTAACCCAGGGTTGGGTGGGCTACAACTGGAAAGATATTTTAAACAAGCCGGTACAACCAGCTTTTACTGCTGAACCTGAATATATCATTAGCGGCAAGGTTAATAATATATTGAATAAACCTATCGCCAACTCAAACATAATTTTACTAAGTACAGGCAAAGTAAAGCTATATAAGGATACCGTTACTAATGCCGCCGGGCAATTTGTTTTTAAGAACTTTCCGTCAATAACCGATAGTACAACATTTGTGCTGGAAGCTCGAAAAATCAAAGGAAAAATTATAAATGCCGGCATATCAGTTGATGAAAACAAGACTCCATTGGCCGTTGTATTGCCTTATTTCCCTGTACCCACTCCATGGTATATTAATAGTGACAGCACTGTTCTAAACTATATCAAGAAGAGTTTTGATTATCATGATGCATTGGAGGATTTAAAAAATGGCTCGGACAAGCATATATTAAAAACGGTAAATATAAAAGGCAAGGCTATAATTAAGGATTCAAAAAACCTAAATGGTACGGGTAATTATGACCAGGCCATTACCAAGGACGATATTGAAAAGGCAGGCAAAATATCATTACTACAACTAATTAAACAAAAAGTAAATGGTTTTCGTGATGGTTATGGGACTAAAGGCAAAGGGTTAGCATTTATGTTAAAAGATAAAAAAGTACACTTTTCTATAGACGGATTTGACATAGACAGATTCTACGATCCATCAGATAACCCGATTCCGGACGAACATTACAATTATCAGAAGGATATACTTGAATATTTTACAGCTGAAGACATCACAGGAATAGAAGTGTTGTATAACCCACAATATACTGCTTTATATGATGACAAAAATCTACCGGCGCTATATGATGATCAAAATTTACCAACCGCACCTGTAACTGCCTCAAATGATCTTACTACTGCCTATATTGAAATTACCACCAGGTCAGGTCAGGGTCCATATGCAAATAGCCCTAAAGGTGTTTACGTTTACAGGCCGGCGCCAATTGCTATACCGGCACAGTTCTACACACCCAGATATCCTGTTAAAAATATGTATCCCGGTTTTACAGATCTGCGCTCAACAATTCATTGGGAGCCAAATATAATTACCAATAAAAATGGCGAAGCTAATACTTTTTTTTATGCAGCTGATCCAATAACAACGTATACCATTATTTTACAAGGAGCCGATTTGAACGGGAATGTAGGTTATACTACTCAGAAAATAACCATCACAAATAAAAAATAACACCTATAACCTTATATAAAAAAGCCCAGGCATCCTTGTAGATACCTGGGCTTTTTTATGAATGTTTGTGAAACAAAGACAGTCACCCTATTTCAATTGCGAAGGACAAAGACCACCGACCGAAGGGAGCTCATTAATACTGATAAAAAAACAATCTCTATATAGGCAAGAGGATTACAAAGAAATTAAACCTATAGAGCAACTCTTTATTATTTTATAGTATAAACAACACCTTTAACTATAACTTTTCCTGCAGTAATATTAGTTGCTGTATGCCCCTGGTGATCAGGTTGCGCACCGCCAATGAAAATTTGCGAAATGCCTGCCCGTTCTGTTTGTTTATTATTTTTATCAACCAGTGAAAGACTTTCCGGGCTTATACTAAAACTTACTGTTTTAATTTCTCCAGCCTTAAGATATATTCGCTTAAAGCCTTTAAGTGCTACAATAGGCTTCCGTATACCATTATCCAAATGTTTTACATATAGTTGCACAACTTCTTCACCAGCCTTATTACCGATATTTTGTACCTGTGCGGTAACTGTATAGCTTTTGCCGGTAGTTAACGTTTGTGGGACTTTAATGTTACTGTACTTAAAAGTAGTATAGCTTAATCCATAACCAAAGGGGTAAAGAAGTTCTCCGTTAAAATAACGATAGGTACGGTTTCGCATGCTATAATCGTCAAAGTCAGGCAGATCGGCTGTACTTTTATAAAAAGTAACAGGTAAGCGTCCGGCAGGATTATAATCGCCAAACAATACATCCGAGATGGCCGTGCCGGCGGCCTGCCCACCGTACCATGCATCTATTATAGCAGGTACATTTTCAGCTTCCCAGTTAATTGCTAATGCACTACCGTTTAATAGTACCAATACCAATGGTTTATGTAACTTACTGATAGCTTTTATCAAATCTTCCTGTGGTTTTGGCAGATCGATTGTTTCGCGGTCACCTCCGGAAAATCCTTTAAACTGCACTTTCATTTCTTCACCCTCCAGGCGTGGAGATAAGCCTAAAAACATAACCACAGCATCAGCTTTTTCTGCAACCGAAACAGCTTCATCAAAATTCTTTTTAATTTTCACACTATCAATTATGTTTGTTGATTCGGCAAGTTCACAACCACGCGCATAAACAATATTTGCATCGGGTAATTTAGCTTTAATACCCTGCAATGGTGTTACCGTTTCTGCAGGTGTGCCATTATAGTTACCCCATAACATTTTTTCATCATCGGCATTTGGACCAATAACGGCTAAGTTTTTAATATTTTTGCTTAAGGGCAGTATTTGATTGGCATTTTTTAACAATACGATAGACTTCCGGGCTGCTTCAAGCGCCAGTTGCTGATTAGCTTTTGAGTTAACAACACTATAGGGGATTGATGCATAACTTACAATATTATCCGGGTCGAACATACCTAGTTTAAAACGTGCCATAAATAAGCGTTTTACAGAAGTGTTGATCTTATCTTCGCTAATTAACCCACCTTTTACAGCATCAACCAAAGCCTGATACGTGCCACCGCAATTCAAATCGGTTCCGGCGGTAACCGCCATGGCCGAAGCCTCTTCTTTATTTGCTGCCTCTTTATGTCCCTCATAAATATCAGCTACCGCATCACAGTCAGAAACTACATAGCCATTAAAACCAAGCTCTTGTCTTAAAACCTTCGACAATAAAAAGATATTGGCCGATGCTGCTACACCGTTATAACTGTTATAGGCGCTCATGATAGAAAAAGCCTTGCCCTCCTGTACCGATTTCTTAAATGCCGGCAAATAAGTATCCAGGAAATCATATTGATCTGTTGTAGCATTAAAACGATGCCGCTCCGATTCGGGACCACTGTGTACCATATAATGCTTGGCAGTCGCCACCAGTTTCAGATATTTAGGATCATCGCCCTGCAGTCCTTTTATAAAGTTCACTCCCATTGTTGATGTGAGGTAAGGATCTTCTCCATAAGTTTCCATTCCCCTGCCCCACCGGGGATCACGAAATATATTAATATTGGGCGACCAGAATGTTAATCCTTCATATCGCCCATGCTTACCCTGACGGATAAAGTCGTTATATTTTGCCCGTGCTTCATCACTTGTAGCGTTTCCTATGCGATTAATTAAATCAGCATCAAATGATGCAGCTGAACCAATGGGCTCCGGAAAGACCGTTGCCAAACCAGCCCTGGCCACGCCATGCAAGCACTCGTTCCACCAATTATATTCGGGTATACCCAGGCGTGGTATTGCAGGTGCCTGATCCATCATCTGACTTACCTTCTCCTCAAGTGTCATCCTGGCAACCAAATCATCAACACGTTGCCAGAAGGGCAGCTTTACATTTTGATAAGGTAATACTTGAGCTTGTAATTGTCCTGCGACAAACACAATTAGAACCACTGTAATAACTATCCTTTTTTTCATCATGAAATATAATAATAAATCAATATTAATAATTGGCTATCTAACCGGGCCCCTGCTCTACAAGAATACAATATTAGGTAACAATGATAACTCTTTAGTCTCCATCACTCCTAAATTGCAATAGAGTGATCGCCCCCACTATAATAAAAAAAAATGTCACAATAAAGGTTAATAAATTTTGATCTATCCTCATCTCTCCTTTTAATCTTAGATAGTCTTTTAGTTATTACGCTGTCTTATTCCATTTTTAATATATTGTTACTAACTTGTTTGTTATGTTACTGCAATCCTAGCGATATTATATTGCCACTTTATTTTGTTAAGTAAACCTGCAAAACTTACCAGGAATACTATATAAGAAAGCCCCAATTGGTCTTTCTTATATAATTAGATTAACTATTCAGTTTATTCTACACCCCAACTTTTATTTGGTTTCGGCCCCATCTCTAGTTCAAGCGTGCCACCGTTTATCAATTGCTCATGTGTAAACCAAGGTGTGTTAAGCGGTTGCCCGTTCATCTTTGCGCTTTGGATATATTTATTTACAACGGAACAGCTGTTGGCGATCATTGTAAACTGCTTGCCGCCAGGCAGGTCAATAGTTACTTTACTAAATACCGGGCTACCAATAGTATAAATTGGCAAACCGGGCGTTATTGGATAAAAGCCCATTGATGAGAATACAACAAAGGCTGACATACCACCACCATCTTCATCGCCGGGAATTCCGAAGATATTATCCTTAAACCATACATCTAATAGAAGCCGTACGTGTTTTTGTGTTTTCCAGGGTGAGTTGGTAAAATTATACAGATACGGAATATGAAAACTTGGCTCATTTCCATCGGAATATTGGCCAACCAAACCTGTAGCATCCGGGAATTTAGCCCAAAACTCATACTTACTGCGCCCTAATGGCTCGCGAAATAATTGATCGAGTTTGTTTTCGAACATGGTTTTGCCACCCATAAGTTTAACCAAATCTGGTATATTTTCCTGTACCTGCCATAAATAGGTCCACCCGTTGTTTTCGTCATAGTAATCGCGGCCACCCATACCGCCATCAAATTTAGGGTCGATGTTAATCCATTTACCGCTATTATCTTTAGGCATGAACATTTTCACATTATCATTCCATAAATTTTTATAATTGCCTGCGCGGACGCTGAATCTCGTTTGATCATCTTTCTTTCCCAGTTCGCCAGCCATTTCGCTAAGAGCCCAGTCGTCATAACTAGCCCCTAGCGTTACCGCTACAGCTTGTCTTCGCTCCAATGGGTTAACCTGCGGCACTGTTTCAACTTCTCCCTTTTTTAAAGCAGGATAGTATCCTTTTGCATAATAAAACTCATCCAAGCTAGTTTTCGGTCCATTACGCCACGGTAGCAGGGTAGCTTGTGTAGCGTTTTTAACCATTCCCTCATAAGCTTTATTAACATCAAAGTTTCTAAGCCCTTTCCGGTAATCATCCAGTATCATAATGGTGGAATGAAAGCCGTTCATACATGCATAGTCGCCAAATAAAACCGGGAAGGTGGGCATCCAGCCGCCTTGGGTGTACATGGTAACATAGGAATTCACCATATCCTGCTCCATTACCGGGTTAACAATAGCCCGCAACGGATGTAGCGCCAGATAGGTATCCCAAGTCCAGTCATCAACATAAAAAGGCCTATTACTTTCGTGTATTCTTTTATCGTAACCGCTGTAATATTTGCCGTCTTCAGTAATATCCACCATTCGCTCGTTGCAGCGATAATATGCGGTATAAAATGACCGGCGCTGCGCTTCCGTGCCACCTTCTACCTGAATGTTGTTAATAGCCTTATCCCAGGCTTTTTCACCATTGGTTTGTATATCTGTAAAGGATTTTCCAGCTATCTCTTCTTGGAAATTAGCCCGGGCCTGCTCAGGGCTGATATAAGATATAGCATAGCGGAACTCGATTACCGAGGGCGCGTCTTTACCAAAGCTGATCCACGAACGCACACCTTTACCCTGTACTTCGGCAACGTTACTTAGTTGATTATTCCTAATAGTACCCGCTTGTCCAACGCTGCTAAACTCACCATACACATACACTTTAATATCATCATGGTAAGTTTCCATGCCTTCTATAGCATTCCCGTTAGTAAATTTCCAGGAGCCGGTGCCTGTATTATATAAATCAAACAACAGGTTTTTATCTGATTTACCAGTTGGGAAAGTGAATCGGTAAATACCGGCTTTCTTTCCGGCAGTAAATTCTACTGTTATCTCATCATCAACCAAATAGGTTGAATAATACCATGGCCGGGTTATCTCTAAATCATTATCATAGGTTTGTTTTTGTTTCCAGGCATCTACATTAACCGATTTGTTCCAAGGTTTTAGGGCAAAAACTTCACCTAATCTGTGTGATACAATTGTAAGTGGAAAGCTTGATATCTGATCATCCAGATAGTCGCTACGTTCAGGATACATTCTGATCACCTGATTTGGTAGCTGCACCGTAGGCCGCGTTGGCTGCAATAGCTGACCAACATTTCCGATCCGCGGATCTATGTATTTTAGATTGCCTGTACCTTCATTTGATGAGTTATTTTGTGCATGACTATTTCTTATACCGAAACAGCAGCCAAACATCGCCAGATATAATACGGTACGGTTAAAATGGGCTGGTATCAACCTTAAATTGTGTTTTAACATTATTGGTAGAATTTATATAGAAAAAATGTCCCGGTGGGATAAGTAATAATCGGTTCATTAACCCCCGCAGGCAATTACTCCTGCAGGGGGTTGAATATTTATTGAGCTACTTTAAATGCAGTCCTGGTAATATCGAGGTAATTATTCCCATAAAACTGAGTAGGTTCAACCTGGGAGTCAAGGACATAGTTATTGAATGAGTCTAAGAAAATGAGCCTGCTTTTTGATGCATTCCGTTTGGCAACGTTAGTAAATGTTGTGTACCAACTGCCATCAAGGGTTCTTGGTACACTTACGTTGCTACTGGTTGGACTATTGATCTGGTAATTGTAACCAGCCATAACGCATGGTACAAATTCCATGTTCCATGATTCAATAGTTGATTTCCAATATGCCCAGTTTTGATCGCACATTTGAGGAAATAAATTGTGCCGATCTAAATCACCGGCATAATCACCCATATTTGCCTCATACATAGCATCTGTACAATTTTGAAAACGATAGTAATATCTCTGCGGGGGCGACCACCTGTTTTGCATACCTACGATATACAGTTGAAAGCCCATTGCTGATAAATTAGTCCTGATCTGTTGATATAAGGTCACATTATTATTGGAATTTAAATCCTGTGCATTATTTATAACCAATATATATTTTCCGTTTACTTTTTGATAATTGCTTTTGCTCATCCAAAAAGCTATCCGTTTAAAATCATTATAAAATGATGTCAGCTTTGATGCATTGGTCTCTATTGTTACACCATTGCCGGATATACCTCCCGAATTTGTTACGCCAAATAATCCAATATTCAGATTATAAGTTAGGGCAAAGTTCATTGTCGAGGAGGTAGGCTGGGCTAAGAATGTATTAATCAGCAAAGAATCCTGCTTGTAATTAGCATTATCAAGCGTAGGCGAACGGACAGAGAAAATAAAATAATCAATTTTAGCTATCCCGGCATCGGCAATATGCTGCTGCATTATAGATGGTGTAGCCACGCCGCCAACAGTAGGTACACCGTTAACGTAATAATATTTGCCCACTGTTGGTACCTGGGTAATATTGGCATTAAATGAGCCGAATGAATAATAGAATGCCCCTACCGTATAATCTGATGTAACAGGTACATTCGGAATAGTGTAATCAAGGAAATTATCCGCAGGGGTGGCATCCTTCTTTTTGCAGGAAAATAACCCTGCTATAATTAATAGCATAAGGCTGCTATAAATATAAAAATGTTTATTTTTCATCTTAAATTTTTATTATTAAGGTTATTAATAAGTTGATAATACAGTGTATTTTATACCTGCTGCTTGTAAACTTTCTATAGTAGTTCCGTACCATTTTTCTACAAAGCTGTAATCAACAAATGCATTAACTTTTGTCCAATCAATTGGCGTATAAGCCGGTTCTATTTTTAAAGGTGTATATACATAATCACCCGGAGCGCCTAATAATTTCACGCCATTGGCGTAGCCTATCGGATTACGGTTAACTTCGCTTTGAACTGGGTAAAACCAGCGGTCGTTTAAATTTGAATAGATCCCATTTGGTACATCGGGATTATTGCCGGGATTAGTATGTGGAGGAAGGACAAGATTTTGTGTTCTGCGTTGTAAAGCCCACGCATCAAATGCCCCGTCATCATAATAATTGAGCCATTCCTGTATCCATATCTTAGTGGCATTACCAGCAGGGATACTGGTATTAATGAAACCTAAGTCATAATTAAATCCGTGCCCTGCGGTTCCCCATTTAATTCCGTTTTGAGCTTCATAAGTTGTGGCCTGGGCAGCTGTTAAGCCCCAAAAAGCAAAGTTGGCGTTTATTCCGGCGTAATAATACTGGTCAGCTGTTTGTGTCCCTCCATATCCATTTAATGCTGCCTCCGCCTTCATAAAGCAAACTTCTGCATAGGTTGTGATATAGAACGGGCGTGTGGCTGCTGTAAGCGCAGGCTGCATCGTGCTATAGTTATTCGGTATTGAAGCTCCTGAAAATGGAGGATTTATTATACCCCATTGCGTGAGCAAAGCTGGAGATTTAGGTGTGCCTAAATAAGGTATTGGGTATGAAACAATATAATGTAGTGTAGTATTGGCACTGGTTAAGGTATCGGTTATATTGAAAGGAGTGGCTGATGGCTGGAAATATGCGCCCAGGCGAGGATCCTTATACGACCTGAAATAAGTAAATGCATAATCACTCATCACAGGGGTAGCGGTACCGCTATAGGATGTGCCCTGCACTAATGAAGTATAATAAACTGACTGGCTGCCGACAGCTGTTCCATAAGTTAATTTTGCATCATCCGCATCTGAGGTTGGGAGCATGCTTTCATTTGACATTACGTCCTGAATATTGCTTGCAGCCAAATCGGGCAAATTATGTTGTACCCTTAGTGCAATACGTAATCTAAGTGTATTAGCAAATTTAATCCACTGGGTTAGGTTGCCGTTAAATATAACATCTGTAGTAAGTTTATCACCATTAACATTAATCGCAGCTGCATCCGCCTTTAACCTGGAAAGCAACGAGGTATAAATGGTATTTTCATCGTCGTAGTTAACAACGGTAAGGTTTGTGTTAAAAGCATTGCTATAAGGTATAGGCCCGTATGTACCTACCATATAGGCAAACACGTAACATTCCCACATATCGGCAATTGCCATCCTGTTTGTATAGGCGGGATTGCCCTGGTATAATTTTTTAATCTGTTCTATGTTCCCTAACACATTGATATACATTGTTGTCCAGGTACCTTCATCTCCGCCCAAATAGCGCCCTGCTGGGTCAACAATATGGCTATACTCCCAAAGAAATACGATATTATTACTCTCTAATTTGTTGATCGTATTCAGATATACACCTGTTAAAACTGATTCTGGTGAAGTTGTTGTAAAACGTGATGGATCTGTATTAAGGCTCGTGAAATTTTTCGTACACGAAAAAGTAGTGCTAATAAGCAGTACAATTAAAATTTGGATAATCTTTTTCATAATAATTATAATGACAATTTTAAATCAACACCATAGGTTGCGTATGGAAGCGAACCTCCCATTTCAAGCCCTTGCCCGTTTCCTGAAGAAGAAGCAGATTCCGGATCGATTCCTGGTGGAGTTTTTTGGAATATAGTCCAGATGTTACGCCCTACTAATGATAGGCCCATGCTCTTGAACACTGTTTTTCTTAAAAACCTTGGGTTGAAAGAGTATCCGATAATAACCTGTGTTAGTTTAACAAAGGATGCATCATAGGTGTACATGTGACCAATGTGCCCCCCTACTTGCTGCCAGTAGGTTTGTGGAGAGATATACCTGTTATTAGGCTCACTTAAATTGGCTATCATATTGCCATTGGCATCTAATAAAGGTTGGCCATTTGAACCTAGCACAGGAAAGTAACCGTTAAATATTGAGCCCTGTGCACGGCCGCCATCCGGATAAGGCAAATTGTATAATGTTGTTGTACCATTTAGCTCATTTCCGCTCTCGCCCAATACTCCGTTGCTAAATAACCACGCGCTACGCCCACCCAGCGTTTGCGCGGAAGCACCTGAAGTAAAATATCTGAAACTGGTTCCTGAATAAATAGAACCACCAATATGACTGGAAACCAAGAAATTAAAACTAAACCTTTTATACCTGAATGTGGAACCAAATGACATTAGTGCCTTTGGTTCGGCATTACCAAGTATCGGATTTGTAGTGGTATAATAAGGTACACCGGTGCTTGCATTAATAATAGGCAAACCTGAGGATGAATAAGCCTGATCCTGTGCCCTTATCACTCCAATAGGTTGCCCAACTTGTGCATAAACGTTACCGGTAACAGCCTGGCCCAGTAAAATGGAGTTTACTCCCGGAGCTAAAGCTAGTACCTTGTTCCTGTTTAGTGAAAAATTGTAAACTGCGTCCCAGCTAAAATTTTCTGTTTTTACCGGCGTAGCTGATAAGGTAAGTTCAACACCTTTGTTTTGTACCGATCCCGCATTAATTATTTGTTGATTGAAACCATATTCAGGAGGGGTATAACCGGTAAGAATTTGATTGATTGATTTTGATTTGTAAACGTCCGCGTCAAGATTTAACCGGCCATTCAAAAAATGGAGCTCGGTTCCAATTTCATCAGATGTGGTTAGCTCAGGTTTTAAATTACTATTTTTCAGCAGCTGATCAAATGTGGTATAATTTATTCCATTAAAATTACCTCCGTTACCAAACTCTGAATATAAGTTATATGGGCTCGTGTCATTACCTACCTTAGCAATAGAAGCTCTTAATTTACCAAAGCTTAAAATGCTTTTCGGGATATCAAGAAGTTCGGTAAAAACAAAACTTCCGCTAATAGAAGGGTAAAAGAAGGAGTCGTTCGCAGTAGGTAATGTTGACGACCAATCATTACGGCCAGTTATATCTAAATATAAAAAGTCTTTATAACCTACAGAAGCAGTACCGTATACAGAGTTAACTTCTGATCTGACTAATGATTCACTCGCTGTGTAAATACTGGTTGTGTTAGAAAGATTTTTAACATCATGCACCGCTAAAGAAGCTGTTCCGGTTGTAGTATTATAATAATTTGTGCTACGAAGATTCCCACCCAGGTTAGCTACAATGGAAAAATCTGAAATATGCTTATTATACATAAACAATCCTTCGGAATTCCATACCTTATTGTTTTGCTGGAACTCATTATAAGAGCCCGGAATATTGGTCAAAGAACCTTGTTGAACAAAAGTATAACGGTTACCCCAAATCAGATCACCGGATTCCTGTGCTCTAAATTGTAAATCCTTATATATTTTAAGGGTAGCTGTAATACCGCCGATAATGGTATTATGAATATCCTGATTTGCATCTTCATTAATATCCCAATAAGGGTTTTCAATACCGCTGTTATTTCCTAAATTAATTGCATTTCCATTAGCGTTTTTCCAGGGGATTAAGCTACTGAGCGGAATACTCAGCACTGCATTATTAAGATAATTCATTGGATTGGTAGGATCTTCATTTCGAGCTGTCCTGTCATTCACCTGTTCTTGTATATATTGAACACGTGTATCTATCCGTAGAAATGGCGTAAAATCTTTGCTGGCAGAGAATTGGAGATTATTTTTTGCCACGACATTCTGCTTTTGAATGATATCATCACCATCTACCCTGGTATAAGAGAAACGCAGTGAAGAGTGGTCATCAGCAGTACTTAATGACAGATTCTGTGTAGATGTATACCCTGTTTGAAACAGGCTGGTTACATTTTGTGGCGAATAAGTATCTAATACACCGTTATAGGCAAGATAAGGTTGCCCAAGCATCGGCCCTCCCCAATTCCTGCCACTGCCGGTACCCGCCTGTAAAACACCTGAACCCAGAGGCCCTACCAATGTACCGGTCATTTCGCCATTAACTCCCTCACCATATTCATATTGGAAGTCAGGATATTGTAAAACACGCGATATCATATAATTTCCATTATAGGAAATCCCTAACCCGTTATTTTTCTTTCCTTTTTTGGTGGTAACTAAAATTGCACCGTTAGCCGCTTTTGAGCCATATAGGGCGGCGGCATTCGGTCCCTTTAATACCTCAATACTTTCAATATCGTCTGGGTTTAAATCGGCTGCATTATTACCATAATCCAGATTCCCTACCTGGCCATTTGAATCCGTGTTATCAATTGGTACACCATCAACTACCCATAGAGGTTGGTTATTGCCAGTTATTGACGATGGCCCCCGCAACACTACCCTTGTTGAACCTGTTGGCTGGCCGCTTGTAGTAATTTGCAAGCCTGAAACCTTACCATCCAATAAATCGGTTATATTAGTAGCACGGGCTTCGGTCATATCATTAACATTCACCCCCTGCACTGAATAACCCAATGATCTTTTCTGCCTTGGTATATTCAACGCTGTAACAACAACATCCTGCAAATCCTTTGAGGCAGGTATCATTTTGATATTTATCGTTAAATTACCAGTTATATTAAATTCCTGAGGTTGATAACCAATAAAAGTGAAAACAAGGATTTTACTGGTAGATTTTCCTGGATTTAAAGAAAAGTAACCCGTAACATCGGTTGCCGTTCTTATCTGGGTTTCTTTAAGAACTACTGTTACTCCGGGTAAAGCCTCTCCTTTTTCATCGGTGACTTTCCCTTTTATAACATTGCCACCTGAAGGTGGATTTTGCTGGGCATACATTTGTGCTGCCATACAACAAAAAAATAGCATAAATAAAAGTTTCTTCATGTTTTAAGTTTAATTGGTATAAGAAAAATGATTTATAAATTGGTTATAAACCGGTTATAATTGAATTGTAAATTAAGTAGCTACTGATTAATAAATGTTTAATATTTGATTAATAACAGGTATAAATAATATTATTTTTCACGTTATAGGCCGTTATTATATATTTTTTGCCTTTCAGTAGTAAAGCCGGGAGGTATTGATAAGAAATTAAGACATTGCTTAAATCTCCAAAAATCATCAATGCTGATTTTTGGAGATTTAATAGAAAAAATGGAATAGTGTATTGGAGGATAGCCTCGGTTATTCTAGCACGGCATTGAAATCCTTTTTGAATTCTTCGCCATAAATCACTTTATATTCTTTTGTAAAATTTTCAAATGTATTTTTTGCCAGCGAATGATTGCCGAGGCTGAATAGTGCCTTGCATTTGATAACCATGGCTTCTTCATTTACCGGATCAAAATAAAATATAAAATTGGCCAGTTCAATTAAAAATTCAGGGTCGCTGACATGACCCGAATGGGCAAAATGAATATAAGTATCTATTACGTCACTGGATATCTCAGACTTAAAGGGATCGAGCCATTCGTATTCTATGTTTGAGAGAAAGTTGCCGCGTTTAGTAATAGTTGAAAGGCATTTAATCTTTTCGATATCTAACTCTTTCTTATCCTTCACAATATTTAAATAATCATGATAGTCTATATAGATATGATCATAGTCAAAATCAATTTTCCACTCACCTGTATCTTTCGACAAATGACAAGAGGTCATTTTATCCAATAAGGCTTTTAACTTTGCAATATTTACCGAACGGTTATTACGGGCACTTTTAATGGATTTATCATACCACAATATTTCGTTTAGCTTTTCCGAACTTAGTCCCCGTTCCCATTTTATAGAATACAAAAGGACGACTAAAAAAAGTTCTTTTACCAAAGGGGTAAAATATTTAGTAATATTTTCTCCCTCCGCGTCAAATACCTGCAAGCCTCCGAACAATAATATTGCGTTTTTTAATTGTATATTCTGTTTCGATCCATTTTTAACCACAACCGGCGTCTCCCTGGTTTCTGTCCGGGCAATATTAACTTGTTTAAAAGGCTCGGTTTCATGTGCAGCAACCGCCGGTATGATTTTCCTTTTCTTATGATTTAAATAAAATAATAAAGCAACAATCAATAAAACCAATACGCCAATAATATACCATTTAATGGCACTTTTTACTATTACTGGCAAACTATGCGTTTCATATGGAGGGCCTAATAAGGTGTAAATATTAACCTTCGTTTGGTTGTTGTCGGTTCTTAAAAGGGTTACGGCAATAAAACGCTTACTGGCCGGGCAGTAATAAAGATCAGCAAAAGAATGAACATCATGAAAACTATAAGGAATGATGCTGCCCATAACATCATAATCAGGTTTTGCTAATGATCCTCTAATTAACTGTAGTGTAGAATTATACTTATGCTGGGGGAAAATTAACCCGTAATATATTTTTTCTTTTTGATCAATTACCAGCGAGTTTGCAAAAGCAAAATCCTGATCATCTGCTTTTAGTTCAAATAATTTTTTAAACGTTTTATCTTTTACTGTAAAACGTACCATGCTGTAAATATTTCTGGGGTCTAATATTTGCTGCCCGCTGGTACTGCCGTAGCCACCTAAAACGTATGCGGTGTCGCCATTCGCTGTTGAACCTAAACCTGCCAGATACCGAGGGGTAAAAAAATCGCCTTTGGTTTTAACTTTACTATCCCAGGTTCCTGTTTTTAAATGATATTGCTGTACAGTATTTTTGTATACCAGATGACCATAGCCTCCCAAAAAATATAACGATGTATCTGCTTTTGAGAAAAATTTATTCAGATGCCAGTAATCTGTTACAGGCCCAGTAATGAATTTTTTATTCCAGGAATAGTTCTGAAAATTATATTTAGAAACGAACTTTTGATCAGGGAAAAAATTATAAAGGCTATTATCAAATGGGTTATAAACAGACTGGTTGCCCTGGTTCAGCTCTAATCTATCATTCGGATAAGCCCTGTTGTTCCATTTAGCCGTTTTTACGGAATACGTATACAGTGAGTCTGCAGCAATAATATAAACTTCTTCTTTTTCCGGATTAAATGCGACACTGGCTACTCCGCTAACTGAGATGCCCGGAATGGATTGCCAATCCCGATGCATGGCTGCACCCCATACAGGGTTAATAACAACGCCATCGTTTTGGGAAATAATTTCATGAGCAACTGTTCCACCTACTTCATTTAAAGGCCAGCAATATTTCAATTCCTCATTTTCCACGATCTTTATATCCCGTATTTTCATGGGCGGGGTATCAGTTGTTTGGAATTGGCGATAATTATTTGTGCCGAACAGTATTTTGTAGCAATTGCTTTTTTTCAGATACCGGTCATTCGCGGTAAAAATCTGCTTGCCACAATAAAGTATGATGCGGCCATGCTTGCTGTCCAATCTTATACGTAAATGATTCCATTGGTTGAATAACCTACTGCGATCGATATCAAAAGCAATATTTGATAGGCTATCACCTACAATAATGTTAAAATGTTTTTGATTTGCCTCCGCGTTATAAACCAGATCAATATTTTGATCATCATCTCCAATTATCCTTAGAATATATCCAAAATAAATTGCATGGTTAGGCTGAAACGATATATCAAATGAGACATCAAAACTATCCTGGAAACAAAGGGTTTGATTCGGGCTCAGATCAAGTGATGTTCGTTTGTCCTGAAATACCTCGTGGCTTGAAAAAGTTAATCCATAGGATTGCCCATAACTGTCATCCGATAACAGGAGTAATGCAAAAAGAAGACACCATACCAGTTTAAAAATTTTGCAACCCAATCTCATTATTAAATTTATCAATAGCCATGCACAAAATCTTATTAAGTTTTGCCAGGTAATTTGTACTATACAGGTTTATAACATCAGCATCTATGTAGGTTTATTAAAAACCATGCAGATATATTTATAAGTCAAAGTTAAAATGATAATTAGCATTGTCAATAGCGTGTCATTGAATTACATTTTTGGTAATTCTTGGTAGTCTATTTTAATAATTCCCTACCAATCTATTGTTGAATTATAGATTAAAAAGCATGCAATCGATTACAGCCAATTACATGTTCGCATTAAATGATCTTAAAAGCTTTTTTATTTGCGTTCCGGCATTTGTGTAGTGTAAGGTATCTTTTCCCTCAGCATTTCACCGGCTTTACCGGTTAGCCATAAGTAATGGTCGGTTGGCATGCCTTCGTAATCGAGCAGTTTAAAACTACCTGATGGTGGCGTGTTGGTACATTTAAATATAGCCGTGCCTTCGTCCATTTCGTCAAACATGGCTACATAAAGCATACTTACGCCTGCTTTGATGTCCATGCTGATTTGATCCCAATAAAACTTACCTTTTTGTCGGGGGATTTGCCCGAGCGGTGGGGCTCCTCCAAATTCCGTTTTTCCAAGGTTATACCAGCTAAAGCCTGGATAAATACAAGGTACATAATCCACCTTATTCGTTTTGCACCAGGCAATATCAGCCTTAACCTGAACCAGGTAGCGTTCACTTTCAGCCTGTAATAAGGGGGTAAAACGCTGCACCATCCAAGGCATTACAATATCTACCGAACGGATGAGTTTATGCAAATACGGATCAGGCAAACAATCCACATTTAGTTCTCTGAAATAAGTTGGCACACCTAGCAATACGGCACACCCGCCATATTTAGGATCATTCTTTAAAAAGTCAATTAATTTCTCAATGCCAATGTTCCTGATATTGTATAAACGGTCAGGAAAACCCAATCCCCAGATGGCTACCAGTGGTTTTTGATGATGATACAAATACGTTTGGTCATTTCCCTGCGAAGTGATCTTGAGGCTGTCAACCAATTGCTTCCAATCTTCAATAATTGCTGAACAATCTTCTCCATTAGCTTTTATGCCCGACAAATCATACATAACAGCGATGGCCCTGCCATATTTTTTTGATGCTGTTAGTGCATGTCTTAATATCACATTTGCTTTTTTCCTTTCCTGTGGTGTACGTATTGTACTGAAAAATCGCTGCATAAAAACCCCATCAATGCCATACTCTTTCATCCATTTAAAATGTAGGTCGGTAGTACTTGCATCCCATGAGCTAAATAACCGGGCAGAAGTGCCGTCAGTATTTTTTATGGCCGTAGGATAGGTTTTTTCATATTCGCTCACATCGGGCCATAAATCAATATGGATATGATTGCTGTCTACCCTGCCAGATGAAGCATAATGCCCCCAACCTTCGCCAGAGCCATCATCAACACCGCGGAACCAGCCCTGATAGCCAGCCATAACCAAACCATTATAGCTGGGAAACATGGATGTTTTACTATGCTTGCGCTGCGCAAAAGCAGAGAAAGATATCATACAAAAAAAGAACAGGTAAAATTTTGCCATAGATAGCACTGGTTAAATAAAAATAATTTGGTTTATAAATTGATGAGCTTTTAATGCTAATCAATTCCAAAAAAAGCGCTGCCTACTTAATTAATACATAATAAATTATTAATAAGGCGTAGTTTTCTATAATTAGTTTATCTTTTTTAGTCAAAACCGAAAAAAAACGATCGTTTTCTGCTGAAAAGCGTTAATTCTCATTTCATTAATTTTTTATTAATCAATAATTATAATAACTCTATTTCTTAGTGCTTTAATAAACCCTTTATATTCAATTTTATTTAAATGTTAAACTTTATTAAAAGCAACTTTGGTCGCCTGGCTCTTGTTTACCTGGCACTTTTTTTCGGTCTTCCGACCGGCGTGTTTGCACAAGCGCATTTTACGCATGTTTTTGCCCCTACCGATGAATTTGTAAAACCGCAGGAAAAACCCTTCCGCAGCAGCTTATGCCTTAACGGCGAATGGCAGTTTCTACCAATTGAAAAAGCAGAGAAATTGGGGATTGACAAAATCAAAAACCCCGACCTGCCTGATAACCTTAATTGGGAAACTACTCCTGTAAAAGTACCCTCGCCATGGAATGTGAATAGTTTTGCCAGAGGCGATGGCAGCGGTGGTGATTTTTTAACCTATCCCAGCTATCCAAAAAATTGGGAGAACATTAGGGCCGGCTGGCTAATGCGCAACATTCCTTATAAAAAAGAATGGAAGAATAAAAGATTAATACTGCATTTTGACGCCATTGACGGTTACACGCAAATATTTATCAACAAGCATAAAGTAGCCGAAAACTTCGAGATGTTTTTACCTTTTGAAGTTGATATTACCGATGACTTAAAACCGGGACAAGATAACGAGTTGCTAGTTTGGGTGGCCGATGCCCAATTATTTAATCAGCCCGGCAAATATGGCCGCCGTATATTTGTTGCAGGATCTTTTTGGGGGCAACATGCCATTGGTATTTGGCAGGACGTAAATCTGGTAGCTAAACCTATTATAAATATCCAAAATACATTTGTAAAACCATTTTTAATAAAAGATTTGCTTACAGTTGAAGCAACCATCGCTAATACTTCTGATAAAGCACGCGAAGTAAGTATTTCTGGTGATATATCGCCGTGGATAAACCAGGCAGGTAAGGATGTGATCAGCGCGCCGGAACCTAAATGGGATCTGGGTAAAATCGTCCTCTCTTTACCCGGAAACAAGATCATCATACAGCCAAATTCACAGGTAACTGTTAGTTTGAGTGTGAAAGTAAATGGCAGGCTTAAAGAATGGACTATCGAACATCCTAACCTTAATGGTCTTGTACTTACACTAAAGGATGGCGACCATGAAATTGACAAGCAATATACCCGTTTCGGCTGGCGCGAGTTTACGCTACAAGGAAGCAAATTATATCTTAACGGCAAGCCAATTGTACTAAAAGGCGATTCGTGGCATTTTATGGGTATACCACAAATGACACGCCGCTATGCATGGGCATGGTTTAAGCTATTGCAAGATAGCCATGCTAACGCGGTGCGCCTACATGCCGAACCCTACCCTTCTTTCTATTTGGATATGGCTGATGAAATGGGGATATGTGTACTGGATGAAACAGGAATGTGGGCCAGTGACGGCGGACCCAAAATTAACAGCCCGGCATACTGGAAAAACAGTGATGAACATTTGAAAAGATTTATTTTACGTGATCGTAACCACCCTGCCGTTTTTGGATGGAGTGTATGCAACGAGAATATGCCAATAGTAATAAATGTATTCCATGCACCTGATTCGCTGGTAAAAAGACAAGTAGCTGAAATTAATAATTGGATAGCCATTACCCAGGGATTAGACCCTACAAGGGCGTGGATATCCGGCGATGGTGAAACACAAGCGATTAATACGATGAATTCGCCTGTTATTATTGGCCATTATGGCGGCTCTGAGGAGAATTACAAGAACTTATCATCCCAGGGCAAACCCTGGGGTATTGGCGAATCCGGAATGGCCTATTATGCCACACCACGCCAAACCGCAGCATATAATGGCAACAGATCCTATGAATCGCAACAAGGACGAATGGAAGGTGTTGCCGATGAAGCCACTAAACTCATCAATATGTTTAAAAAATATCAGGCCTCGTACATGTCTATCTTTAACCTGGTTTGGTACGGCGTAAAGCCATTGGAACTAGGTTTGGCTGATACAACAAGAGCGCCTAAACCATCCGACGGTATATTTTTTGCTAGATATCAAGAAGGCCAACCGGGCGTTCAGCCCGAAAGATTAGGCCCATATACAACTACACTTAATCCGGGATATGACCCGTCCCTGCCGCTTTATAAGACATGGCCTCTACAAACTGCTATAAGCGTATCATTTGCTGACACAACTATGCAGAAAGAGGTAACGGCACCTATTGAAAACGTATCTATAAACACTAAGGCTGTAGCAAACACAGTAATATTATTATCAGCCGACAAGGATTCTGTTCTGTATAAAACATTAAGCGATATGGGTGTTTTAGTGAGCACGCATCTTGCTAAAAACGAACAGAACCTACTCATTATTGATGGGGAGCATACACCTGCTAATGCTAAATCACTTGCATTACAAAAAACAGTTTTACAACAGGGCGGCAAAGCGCTAATATGGGGCGTTGATCCTTCGGCTGTTAAGGCAGTTAATAAATACCTGCCTTTCTCCCTGGAGCTTACTAACAGAAAAGCCACATCATTTATTACCTACGGAACAGACCAGCTAATTAACGGATTGGACAATGCCGACTTTTATTTTTCAGAAATATCGGATAAACCAATCATGACCTATGGCTTATCAGGCGATTTGGTAAAGCATAGCGACATTTTGCTGGATGCCTGCAATACCGACTGGAGAACATGGAATAAACGCGCAGAATATCTTAAAACCGCATCTGTATTGCGCAGCGAACGTGAGTACAAACCAGAAGGAAAAGCTCTGATATCAATAAATGCAGGGTCGGGTAAAATATATGTTTTTGCTATTGACCCTACATTGCTTTCAGCAACATCAATAAGCCTGGTGCGCCGGATGCTGGTTAACCTGGGCGTTGATTTTACCGGTAAAACAAGCAGTAACACCGCCATTGGTGCCGATAATAAATTACATAATGCTTTGCTGCTTGCTTCATTTGATATATCGGGTAAAAGCAATGCGGAGATCAGTAATATAAACCAGCTGAAAGATTTAAAGCCAGACGATTATTTTGCAGGAAAACAGGTAGAAAATATTTTTTGGGAAAACGTTACAAACCTTGATGGGGTATTTAATTTTAGCAAAATGCATTTTAATGGACCTACAACAAATGCTATCGCGTATCTGAGTTTTTGGATATACAGCCCGCATTCATTAACTAATTTATTATTGGAACCGGACCTGCCCCGCCTGGATATGTATTTAAATGCTGATGACGGTTACCAGGTTTATTTGAATAACAACCTGATTAAAGAAACCATGAGCGCCGGTGGCTTAACAGCACCTGCACAAGTTATTAAGGCGCTACCACTTGAGAAAGGCTGGAATCATTTTGTAATTAAAACCATTCAAAAGGGTGGCGAATGGAAACTGGCCGTCGGGTTTGATTGCGATAAAAAGGACTTTCTGAACGAAATTAAAACGCAGGTAACACATTAATAAACAATATTATATCAACTTAAAAAGCCATTAGTATTTAAAATACTAATGGCTTTTTAAGTTGATATAATTTCTTAAGCACTAATAGCCCTGCATTTAATTATAGCAGGCCGGAATAAAACGTTTAAATTCTGTATTAGGCATACCTTTATCCCACACATAACCCTTTTCTATATTCTCATATTTCACGAGTATTTCATGCTTTATAATAGCGCCGGTTAAACCCAATATGAAAGTATGTGAACAATCCAACTCCCACCCATCCGGAAACCGCTCATGAATAGCCACAGGAAGCTCCGGCCGGAAGATCGGCGGAGGAATACTACATAAAAACCCACCTATTTTAACCCGGTTAACTAATGACCATGATCTGTTAATGCCATAGGCAACAGCATTTTCCATGTTTCTTTCACTTGTTAAGTCAATCAAAACAATATTTTCATCATAATTATAAGAATCTATTACTCCGGGTATATCCGAAGTAAAAACCCATGTACCAACCCGTTTACCATCTTTATAGATTCCTTTTGCTACAATCACATTTTTGTATGGGCTATCGTCCGGCTCCTGCCATGCTTTTTTACCCGACCTAAATAAGTCTGTGCTGATCAACGAGACAAGCGTATTTAGTCGCCTTGCAATATTCAGGAGGTAAGTGTAAAAACTTTTCCTTAATAAAAGAGGCGACACTAAATATCTTTTCATTGTTTAATATTTTTCAGGCTCTCTTATTAACTCCCCATCCTTTTATTTAGCCAGATCATTCAACATGTTTACTAATAATTTACCTGCTACAGGGTCTGTTACTGTTTTATCCAGCCTAATCTCAGACAGCAGTACATCACCTTCATGATCCTTTATTTTGACAATAGGGAAACCTTTGATCTGGTCCAGTCTTTTCATGCGGTCACTAACCTCTCCCGATAAATAGCCATGTATTTTAATAAAAGATGCCAGTGCCTGTACATTCGGGTCGCGGTTGATACGAAAAGCACCAGAAATTACAGCAGGGCTTTCGCGCTTATTGTTATTCAGATAACGTGTTTCTAATGGCTCAATGCCATCAAATACATCTGATTCAGGAATATCCATCATCGCGATCTCGCCATTTTCTTTCAGTAAACTCCTGATGTATTCAGGGTATAAAACAGGCGCTATACTACCCGATGCCGATAATAACACCTTGCCGCCTCCCGCAATTACATTCTTGATACTTTTTATCTCATCTGCATTGGTTGATGTGGAATCAAGCCCGGACAATACATATATATCGGCCTTTTGCTTCAAGGCATCAGTCAAAGTTGTTGCTGTTGTATATTTAATACCAAGGAAATCAAGCGACGGGGCGATATCGTTGCCAGCATCATATACTATTATTTTTTTACCCTTTAATTTAGCTGCGTTCAATCCGGCTTTATTAGCCAGCAGTATATCATAGTAATTTTCTGAAACGGTTTTTCCATCGGCCACCAGCTTTAACAACAATTTGCCTGCAACTTTATTTTCAGGCAAATTTGCCGGGATATTTATTTTTGGCTCGATCCATTGGCGGGTATAATGGTCTACCTGTGGCACAGGCATTTTGCCACTTGCCAATGCTGCCCCATTATTATCTACCAGTTGCCATTGCAATTCTGAAGCTGGTAAAGCGGTACCATCTTCCTTGTCGTCAATTATACATATGCGGGTTGGCAATTGGGTTCCTGCATAAAAATGCCGCCCCCATAATTCAGCAGATACCAGTACCGGTTGCAACGCCTTTTGCATATCATAATATACCGGGAAGGGCCTAATACTATTAGCCAGGTAAACATTACTAAACCAGGTAATCAACGCAAAATGCAATATACCAGCTGACCGGTCATCACTGCGGCGCAGCGCTTCGGCCAGCTCTTTGGTGATAAAGGCTTGCGGTATCATGAAATATTTAGGATCACTAAACTCATCGGTATATTTTCCGGCCAATGATTCAGGATTTTGATGCACGTAGTTATAAAACCGTGTGGCATGGCCCGTTTCATCGGTATACCCGGTTGACATTTCCTGGCTGATGAGCGGGCGCCCGTTATTCTTATTCTTTTGCTGAAATTCACCCTTAAAAAAATCAAATATGGAATAATCATACCAATTGTAATAAGCATGTATATCGTCTATATCACCGTCATCAATTGTATTAAAATAATCGGCGCCAAATTTTTTAGTGTTGCGTCGGTAATTAGAATCGAATACGATGGGCCGTGTGGGATCAATCACACGCATATGCTTTACCACATCTGATATGATATGCATTTTTATATTTGTACGTACCGCATCAGGATCATTATCATAAAACTTCATCTCGTTATTCACCGTCCAAATTAACAGGGAAGGATGATTACGATATTTTTTCAGCAGATCATAAAATTCATTTTTCCAAAGGCTGATCAGTTCTGGTGTAGGCATACTGCTTTCCAGGAATAACCACGGCCAGGAACCCTCATAGCTTACGCCGATGCCATTAGCATCAAACGCGTTCATCCAGGTTTCAGTGGCCGGTACGGTATGTGTCCGTGTCACCATTATATTGCCAGCTTTCATCAGCTTAGTAAATTTATCAGCCAGCGCAGTATCATTTGGAGCCAGTGGTAAAGGTGTTTGATTACCACCACGCAGCCAGTAACGTTTGCCATTGAGATACAGGTAATCACCAACAGATTTAAAAGTGCGGAAACCCGAACGGATAGTTTTTGAATCGATCTCCGTGTTGTTATCTGTTAATAAAGTAAAACCAAAGTCGTATAAATTCGGATGCTCCGGCGACCATAACCTGGGCTGTAAATTGGCAATACTATAGGTAAATGTTTTTTCTTCGCCGGGTTGTAATTGCAGTTCTTTTACGGAGATCGCTTTATATAATTCATCCTGCTCCTTACTACCGGTAATGCTAGTACCTACTGAAAAAGTGGCGGCTTTGTTAGCATCATTTTTTACGGTGATGTCAAAATCGGCACCGGTAAGGCTAGGTCTGATAAATACATCCTCAATCCTAAGCGGATCGGTGATTACGAGTGATACAGGTTGCCATATACCGGCAGGATCATCATTAAAAAATCCGTGAGCAAGATCATGTACCATTTTTTGGGTAACCTCAACGGTAACGGCAACTCCTGCTATCTTATCGGCATCCTTAATATCTTTCACATAATCGCGCATTACTTTTACCGTAATTAAGTTTTTTCCCGGCGTAAGCAAACCGGTGGCATTGACTTGAAAATCGCCGAACATACCAATATGACTGCCAGCCTTTATGCCATTGATATATACCTCGGCCACTTTAGATACGGCATCAAATGAAAGTTGCAGGTTTTTTCCATTGACTCCGTCAGGCAAATAAATCCATTGGCGATACCAGCCTATACCGGTCTTTTTATAATCAAAGGTATAGGCTTCACAACGGTCGGTCTCTTTTTGAAAGTAATTGTCTGATACGCCCTTACTGGCAGTATTATATTTTTCGCCATGCAGCCAAACCCGGATGGGATTCCAAAAGTTTGGGACGGTCATTACATGCCAGTCTTCATCACTTTCTTTGGGGTTTATAGCAATGCTATCATTTGTAGATTCATATCCGGGCGAAAACAACCATTTACCATTTAGTGATATTACCGTGCGCCCGCTATTAACATTATTAATTTTTATAGGCTGATAGGCTTTACGTTGCTGCTTGCGCAATGCTTCTTTATTTATGGCAGCCACAGCATATTCGTGCACGCCGCCGGAAAGTTGATGAGCACTGATAGATTTAATAGATAAGTCGGCAAACTCATTAGTGATCCAGCTGCCGCCCAGGGTTACTTTACCCGCGGGTGCCAATGCAGTGAGTTTATCTGTTACATCAATTCGTGGCAGTGTTTCATTATTCAGATACACCCGGATACGGTTACCGGCTACTTCGATTTTAAAATCATACCATTTTCCCGGTACCGGTTGAAAATCCAATTGGCGCAGGGCCAAAAAGTCATCACTACCCATATAACCAAGCCTCGCCAGGTATAGATTTTTTTGTATGCCGCCTTTTAACATTATAAAATAACGATCGTCGCGGTTGGCGGCACGGAAACCCGCGCATATCTGTACCTGTTCAGCAGTTTCAGGCACTCTTGCCCTGAATTTGATCTCATAGTTTGCCCAGCTATTTTCACCAAAACACAGGTACGCGTCCTTAGTAGTCAATACCGAATTTGCTATGCTGGCCTCACCCCTGCCAATTTTCTCATACTTAGTATTTGAATTGCTAAAATTATCATTAAGATTAAAATTATCCTGCGCATATAAATTAGCACTCATGAAAATAAATGCTAATGCTCCGGCAAATAGGTATTTGATTGTTTTCATTTTAAGTATATTGTACTGCATTTTAATAAGAAAAGTATAAGATTCACCTACCTTGATTGTAAACTATTCGCCAGTAATCGTTCGCAAATAACGCGGTTAATAGCGAAATCACCCTTAGCTTGCAGGCTCTGGACTAACTGCGGCAAACAATAAAGTATAATTTTACCTTTACCATAAGGTATTACACAGCCAGACATACCTACTTTAGGATTATGATCTGCACCATAACCTATTACTGCCTCAACGCCTTTTCCGTCAATCAGTAAACCATCCGTATTAGTACCTTTTGGGCTTTCCTTCAGCCATTCCGGGCCTCCAAAAGCACTAATGCCATAACGCCAGTCCATTGCACAATCGGTTGGCAGGCCATCAAGCAACCAATGCTTGCGCACAAAGAACCATGAACCAAACCATGGCGCATTCAAATTACCTACTTTCCCATTATATTTTATAATATCTCGTTTAGCCAACTCTTTGGCAAAAGCATCCGCGCCCCTGTCATTATCCGGCCATAACACCAAACGGGTACCATCATTTTTAACACGGTTAAGTGCCTCCTCAAATTCTCCAGGCGATATGCCTGATTGTGTTTGTACCGCTGCCGCGACAGTTTTAGCCTGACCCGAAGCAGCCTGCCCTTCAGGAACTAAATTCTGTGACATTGGCGCATTTGTTATCGGTTTATCTGCTTTAAACAAATCATTAGTGGCCATTTTGGTAGATAGCACAATAACATCCAGATGTTTATCTGCAGGCACATCATTCAATTTTTGAGCATCAACATTCCATTCATTTTTCAGTGTATGAGTTAGTTCATTGTCTGATTCTATTAGCGCCACATTTTTAAATACCGGTGCAGCCACTATGTCCACTACGTTAATCTCATCTGATCCTGCCAATGGTTTTACACCCGGTTGTTTAGGTGTAATTACAGCCTCAATTTTTAATATACCGGCTGCATCAGCGTTAAATTCAATGCCCTCTTTTAACAGTTGCCCGTAGGTATCACCACCTATCGCGTTTACTTCTTTTTCGGTTTTAAAGGCAACGGTGCCGTCAGGCCGTTTAACAGTGAGGTTAAGCGTATAAGCACCTTTTCTGTTTGTTTCATTTACCAGAAAAACATCAACAATATCCTTATCTCCTTTTGCAACAATCATGTGGCGGGGTTCAATTACCAATATTTCAGGCTTGGTTGCCGCAGCAATTTCGGCCGGATTTCCTTTAAGAAAACGGTGGTTATCAACTAAACCGGAATGATTATCAATGGTAGTACTTTCCCACCCGCTAATCACCAGGTAATCGTTATTGTTTTCGATGCGCGATTGCTCCACCATTTTTTTCCAGAAATAATACATGCGGTAACCAATGGCAGTAAACAGCGATGAGTCGGTAGGGAAAGCCTTGCGGAAGCCCCATTTATCTAAAAACTCATGATAGCCGCCAAGCACCTGAGTAGCATCTTCCTTTTCATATCCATCGGGATGTTTTTTATCAAATGAATGCACCAGCTGATCATAATTATCAGGCGTAGCTGCGCCCAGCATTTCGCCCCACATATTAATATTGGTGTGCGCATCTGATTTTTGTTTCTGGCGATAGTTATTAGGGTCTTTATATAGAAAATCAAGATAATTACACGGGCCACCGCAGGTGTGGATATCCTGCCAGCCAGCGTATGGGTCGTGCGTCCCGGCATAGCTGATATTTTCGCTATACGGCAGCATCAAAACCTGTGCTGCTTTAGGGTCGCCGCCGGAGTAAAACGCGATGATACGACTTGGATCAAGCGCATGCATTTCTCGGAATAATCGATAAATACGCGGATTACGTAAATCAAGTTCGCTTGATTCATTCTGTACGGTATACATAATAAGTGAGGGGTGACTACGATCCCGTTTCACCATTTCCAATATCTTCTCTTCTTCGTATTTTTCCCAGAATGTTTGCCCATCACCGTCAGGGCCTGCGCCACTGGTATTTACTGTATCAGGTTGTACATAATCGGCTTTAGGCTTAAAGGCATCCAGCAACTTTTCGTCTTTTGCCAAAAACTCACCATTTGGTCCGTAGGGCCCACGTGAGTAACGCGCACCAATGGCAAATTTACCACCTCCCGGTTCTTCGCAGCGTAGTAAACCCATACGGTCCTGCACGTCAAGCACGGCAGGTTTGCCAATATTGCGATGGAACTGCAAAGCGGTTAACCCCATCTTTTTAGCATTAACAACTTCACGTTCGGCCATCTCTGCATCCGGCCAAAGGCCGTTACGCCCCCAATAACCCCATGATATGGCAGAAACCGGAACGATACGCTTGTTATTAAACACCAGTTTAGCATCGGTACCAATACCCTTTGCAGTCATAAATCTAAAACCAAAGTTAACCTGACGGTCACTCGCCACTAAATTTAGCAGAGAGGCTTTGGCCTGATATAATACCGGATGATTCAATTGCCACGGCTCAGCTGAGTTTACCTGAGCATCCAGTTCTACTGTTTTAGTTTCACCGGCATTAAGGTTAACTGTTTTGGTGCCTGTCCAAATTATTTTACCATTATGCGATATGCTGAATTTCACAAGCCCGCTATATTGCTTTCCATGGCTGCTGACTTCAGCTACTAAATGTACCTGATGCAGATCGGGCTTGTTAATAGCGGCCAGATCAGAAACGGAAACATTATCACGAACAGTTAGCTGTATATCATTATCCAACCCGCCAAACCCATGCGAGGGTGGCAAGAAGTATTTACCCCATTGTATGCGCATCTGGGCAAAATCAATCCAGTCCAGATGGCCGCCGGGATTGGTGATACGCACGGCGAGTTGCGTTTTTTCGCCGGGTTTCACGGCATCGGTAATATCGGCTTGAAAAGGAAGCTCGCTCATAATAGAATAGCCGCATAATTTGCCGTTAACATAGACCTCAGATCGTAATCTTGCCCCCCGAAACCATACCAGCACCCGTTGACCCGGTTTAAACTGCGGAACTTGTATAGTGCGCCACCACCAGGAAACACCTAAATAGTTCCCATTTCCGAACGCGGTACCCGCGCCACGCTGTGCTTCATTTTTAGTATATGGCCTACGGCCGAATTTACCCCAGTAGTGTTCTTCAACTGTACTGGGCAATGTTACATTGATACCTTGTTGATCATTAAGCGCGCTCCAACCACCTGTAGGTTTATTAACCGCCATTTTACCCAGGTTTACATCAGCAGGAAGATAAATATCGTCATTCTGCCATGTCGCATCCCTATCGGGCCACAACCGCCATCCTGAACCGGAAATATCTATTGAGCTAGATGAGCTCTTATTTACCGTACCCGATTGGGCGTAACTATACAGAGAGATAAATAGTATTACTAAAGCAAGCAGTAATCTTTTTAGCATCATATAGGATGGTATTAACAGTTTAAATACAATAATTGGTAATGCAAAAGAACAGACAGAAGTTAATTATTCATTAATAAATAATTAACATGGCTATTATATTAGCAGGGTATATGAAAAAAAATAATTATTTTATTAGAAGCTGTTTAAAAATGATAAAACTATCGTCATTGCGAGCGATAGCGTGGTAATCCCCGACTTCGCATATCCGACTTGTATAGTTTGGGATTACCACGTCGTTACCCTCCTCGCAATGACGCTTGGTTTTTATAACACGGAATCGTTTTTAGACAGCTTCTTAGATTTATAATAATTTATTGCTGCACTACCTTCCAGCGCAAGTTATCAATAGCTGTATCAACGGCTTGTACAAGCGGTGAATTGGTAGTTGTTGATCCGTTATTACTTATTGCTTTGTGGCTATGTTTGTTTATTAACCTGCAATAGCCTGTTCCGTCCCATTCCAAATGCCATTTTACGTTTTCAATATTTTCATCATCAGTTTGGGTAAGCGGACTATTATCCGCTGATACATTGCCAACGCTGAGTAGCTTACCTGTCAATTTGTTTTTGATTTTAAAATAGCCCGCGCCATCATATAATATCTGCCAAAATTGGCCATCGGCAACTGCATCTGCAGATTGAACAATTTGCGAATCTGTTGCATTTTCGCTATTCAACTCCAATCCGCTAACCCTATTTTTTAATTTGTACCATTTGCCGTGATCAAACGGAGAGATAGGAATTACCGGCGTAATTGGAGTATGTTCTTTCAGCATCCTGCCTCCCACGCCTACCAAACGCAGATAATAATCGCTGGTAGCGCCATCATAAGTAAGGAATGGGGCCTGTACAGGCGGATTATTGTCGATCTTCATGATTTGAGTACCTTCATTTATCTCATCAAACATGGCCACAAATACGCTATTGATCACCCCCGTTTTTGAAGCTGCTACAAATTGTTCCCAAAGATAATTACCGGTACGGCGGGGCACAACAGGCCCGGCAGGAGGCGTTGGCGGCGGCCCTGCTATATGGGTACCTGAATTAAATACAGGCATAAATATTACATTATTAGCTTTACATTTCTCCATATCGCCAGCCCATTCAGAGGTGTTTTGTACCGCATAGCCCGTTGCGGGGTCTTTAATCCTGCGGCCTACACTCCAGGGCTGCAAACCTTGCATCCGCATCAACATAGCCTGAAATTCCGGTGTACCTTTCGAACGCCAGTTGTTGTCAACCCCGCCTACAAGGGTAGCCTGATATTTTCCCGGTGTCAGAAGGAAATCGATTATCGGATTCATGTAATCGGGTTGTGATGCAGGTCGGCTTGGGAAAAAGCCCCAGATCAGCAGTACAGGCTTGCCATTATGATGCATGTACCGTGGATCTCTGGTAACGCCTTCATCAACCATCTTTTTCCACTGGTTTATGATAATATTATAAACCTCACTTTTAGACATTCTGGTGTCAAAACCGCTCATATCCCACATAAATGCCCAGGTACGCCCGGTTGCTGTTGCCGCGCGCCTAACGTTATCCATTATAGTAAGCATGGCAGTACTATCTCGCTCCCCTCCGGCACCCGGAAAATGACCACAAAATTCAGATAACCATACGCCATCAATCCCGTATGTTTTCATCCACTGAAAATGGCGCAATACCGTTTTAGGATTTTGCGCACTGTAGAGGTAGGCCTGACTTCCGTCAGAGTAGGTGAATCCCGGTACGGCACGTTTTTCTCCGCGAGTTAATTCACTCATATCCGGCCAGGTATCAAAACCAAGTTTAGCCGGGCTTGGAGTAGAGGAGTTAAATAAATGTGCCCAGCCCTTGTTTCCGTCATTATCACCGGGGGTACGAAACCACCCCTGATAACCGGCCATTACTTTATTATTCATGGTGGTAGCATCAACAGTTTGCGCATAGGCCTGGCTTACAAAGAAACCGGGTATAAACAGTATCATTACCATTAACCACGGTAAGCGTATGTGTGTGTTCTCCTTTTTAGGTTGATGTTTATTAAATATCATCTGATATATCATATTTTTAGTAAATAATATTTTAAATTTTATTGCGGCCTGTTTGCCTCTAGTTTGCCAAAGTTGTAGTTAGGCTTATTCCCCATTATAATTTTGAGTACCCCTCCATTTATAATATCCTGGTGGCGGATGTAGGTTTCTTTATAACTTGTCCCGTTTAGCGACATACTTTGTATATAAATATTTGTGGCACTGTTATTAACCGCTTCTACCGTAAATTTTTTACCGTTGTCGAGGTTGATAGTCGCCCTGTCAAATAACGGGCTACCGATAACATAGGTTTCTGAAGCGGGAAACACCGGATAAAATCCAATCGATGAAAAAATATACCAGGCCGACATCTGTCCACAATCTTCGTTTCCTATAATACCATCGGGGCTGGCTAAATAAAAATCTTTCATAATATATCTTACCATTTCGGCTGTTTTCCATTGTTCGCCGCTGTAGGTATATAAATATGCAACATGATGACTCGGTTCATTACCATGCGCGTATTGACCGATCAATCCAGTCAGATCATCCAGCCCATCTTCATCCGTTGACTTAAGTTGGAAAAAATCGTCCAGCTTTTTATTGAATGATTGATCGCCTCCTAACAGGGAGATAAGTCCCGGAACATCCTGCGGCACCAACCACAAATATTGCCAGGCATTGCCTTCGGCATATAAATTATTTTTGCTTTTAAGCGGACTAAAACCTGGTGCCCAACCGCCATCAGATAATTTCCCTTTGAAGAATTGATCAGATGGATCAAAATATAGCTTATAGTTCTCAGCCCGTTTTTTGAAATAATTATAATCAGCTGTTTTGCCCATTCGTTTGGCCATTAAGGCAGTGCTGCCATCGCTAACACCATACTCCAGCGCTTTGGAAACAGACCGGCTTTGTTTATCAGCCGGGATAGGTTTAAGATTCTTCACATACATCATACCCAAAGAATCAGACATTGCTGTGCCTTTTACTGCCTGATAGGCTTTATTGACATCGAATCCTTTTATTCCTTTTAAATAAGCCTCGGCGACTACCTGCATGCTGCTGATACCTACCATAGTACCGGTTTCGTTACCCATTAAATGCCATATAGGTAATTTGCCTTGTTGCTGGTAGATAGCCAACATAGTATTGATCATCTCTCCGGCTCTTTTGGGTTGAATAATATCAAATAATGGATTTTCCGCACGATAAGTATCCCAAAGCGAGAATACGGTATAATTATTAAAGGCGGCATGCAGATACACCTTTTTATCAGCCCCCCGATAGTCGCCATTGTGATCATTGAACAAAGCCGGATCGATCATGCTGTGGTACAGTGCGGTATAAAAAATACGCTTATCGGTAAGGCTTTTTGTTTCGATAGATACCCTCGCAAGTTCCTTGTTCCATTTGGCATCCGCCGCTTGTACCACCTTTTGAAAATCCCATCCGGGAATCTCAGCATTAATATTATCAAGTGCATTTGCCGAGCTCACCGGCGAAATACCAACCTTTAATTGCAGGGTTGCCGGCGCATTATCAAAACTAATTAATCCCTTTATAGCCTGCCCTTTGCCGCTATTGCCTTTCAACAGCCTATTATCATCATACACCGTAAATTTTGGTAACGGTTGAGACGATTTTATAGCAAAGAACAGCCACTGATTTTTAGACCACCCTTTTGAGAACCGGTAACCCTCGATGGTATACTTATCTATTTGTTTTATATAGGTATCTGTACTTTTATCGTTTATTCCTTCTTTCAAATCAATAATAACATGTGCTTCTTTTCCTGCCGGGAAGTGATATTGATGAAAGCCTACTCTTTCGGTGGCAGTTAATTCTACATTAATACCTGAAGCATCTAATTTAACAGCATAATAGCCGGGCCGAACATGTTCATTTTTGTGCGAATAATGAGACGCGTAACCACTACCGGGGATTTTCTCCTCGCCTTTATCTGTTTTAACCGGACCTGTGTAAGGCATAATCAGTATGTCCGAAAGATCGCCGATACCGGTGCCGCTTAAATGAGTATGGGAAAAGCCTATTAATACACTATCGCCATAATTATAGCCAGAACACCAGTCCCAGCCTTTGTAAAAATTTTCCGGCCCTAACTGAACAGCTCCGAAGGGAACGCTTGCACCTACAAATACGTGCCCGTGGCCACCGGCACCAATATAAGGATCAACAAAGGAAGTTAAATGCTGCTGATCGCGGTTTTGCGCATTAACGATATAGTTAATACTCAACAAAAGGGTAAAAATAACAGTTAAGCTAAAACGGATTTGATTCCTGTAATGAAGGCTCATAATTAATTAAAACTGGTTATATGTTAATTGCCTGGTTAAACAATAAAAACAAAACACGTTTTTAATATTAAAAAAAGCATAATAAAATATTAACAGGATTAATTATGGAGAAAAAATTCATCAAGTATCATATTCGTTACCAAGCCACCAAAAACGTGAGCTTATTTTCTCATTAAAACTATCAAATCAATGTCGCTAAAATTGCCCATCGGAGCATGAGTTTATAATACATTGGTTTAGTCAATATACTATACCCCTACGGGTTTTACGTATAGGATGTGATATAAGAAGGTTGAAATTTGGTTATAATTGCGAAGGTGAACTAAGTAGGCAGCGCTTAATAAATGATTAACAGCAGGAATAAGTAAAAAATAATAGTGGCAACTATCCAATTTTATAAATATTTGTATGCCAGCGAGTAGCGATAACTACAACCAGACCCATCGAAATATGAAAACAAAATTATTAATGTTACTTATCATTGGTTTTTTCTCCCCTCTTACAATCGTTTTAGGGCAAAACACGGATGCGATAAGGAATAAACTCGCATTAACTCCACCAATGGGTTGGAGCAGTTGGAACACCTTTAAAAAAAATCCGACAGAGGCTGTAATTAAGCAAACTGTAGATGCTATGGTGGCTACCGGGTTAAAAGATGCTGGATATTTATATGTAAACATAGATGATTTCTGGAGTACCGGCAGAGATGCAAATGGTAAAATCATTGTTGATACTGCCAAGTTCCCCAGCGGAATGAAAGCTTTAGCAGACTATATTCATAGTAAAGGATTAAAGGCGGGGATTTATACTAACATAGGTTCAAAGGCCGATTACCCTACACTTGCCAGCGGAGGGTACTACCAGCAGGATATGAATACGTTTGCAGAATGGGGTTATGATTATGTTAAAGTAGATGTGAATTTTGCACCTGTGCGTACAGCTGCCGCTTATCAAAAGGAATTTACAGAAGTTGCTAAAGCCATACAAAACACCGGCAGGCCGATGGTATTTAGTATTTGTAACCAGGGAGGTAGAGATTACCAGAGTTGGGCTCCTTATATCGGAAATAGTTGGAGGGTTGGCCCTGATATTGATCATACCCCAAAAGAAAAAAGGCAATGGGATGGTGTAATTTATGAGTTGGATCTATCTGCCACACATCCGGAAATAGCCGGGCCAGGCCATTGGAATGATGCCGATATGATGTTGGTGGGTGTTGGGAATGATAATGGACGATTGACCGTAATGGATCCTGAAGAAATGAAAAGCCATTTTTCAATGTGGTGTATGATCGCTTCGCCATTAATGTTGGGAAATGATTTGCGGTCAGTATCTAAAGAAGTGCTATCTATATTAACAAATAAAGAAGCAATTGCCATTAACCAGGATAGTTTGGGGATGCAGGGCATTTTAGCCTATGAACAAGTACCCGGGCTACAGGTATGGACTAAGAAATTAAAATCGGAATCCGGTAAAAAATATGCTGTCGCTTTATTTAACAGATCAGAAGCTCCTGCTAAAATTACATTAGATTTTAACAGGTTGAAATTAGAAGGTCATTATAAGATCAGGGATGTTTGGACACACAAAAACCTGGGAGATTTTTCAAACAAATATGGATGGATGGTTCCGTCTCATGGCATAAAATTATTGCTGATAGAATAAGCCTGTTCCGCTTTATTTCAATTCAATAAATCCAATAAATCATCTTTTGACAGCGAGTTGATCATGGAGGTATCCGTGCGAATAAGGTTAGAGGCAAGCTCCTTTTTTCCTTGTTGCATGATCATCATCTTTTCTTCGACGGTACCGGGGCAGATAAGCCTTACCGCTACAATGTTTTTGTTTTGCCCGATGCGGTGGCAACGGTCGATGGCCTGATTCTCTACGGCCGGGTTCCACCAGGGGTCAACAAGGTAAACATAATCGGCTTCGGTCAGGTTGAGGCCTGTTCCTCCGGCTTTTAAGCTGATCAGGAATACACGCACATCCGGGTTAGTTTGAAATTCATTAACTACGGCCTGCCTGTTGCGGGTTTGACCAGTGAGATAAGTAAAGCCTATATTCCTGCTATTCAGCTCCTTTTTGATCAGATCAAGCATGGTTACAAATTGCGAAAATACCAGAATCTTATGTTGCGGCCTTTTGCTTTCGATCTGTTCCAGCAGTGTATCGATCTTAGCGGAGGCATTCCCCGGCATCTTTTCCCCGCTGAGTAACAGGGGCGAATCGCAAATTTGCCTGAGTTTGGTTATACCTTTCAGCACATTCATAGCGCTTTTTTTCAGCACATCGCCATTAATGGCCGAAATATAATCTCTGAATTCTTTTTCGTAAGCATCGTAAATGCCGCGTTGCTCGGCTTGCATTTCACAATGCAGAATCATTTCTGTTTTTTCAGGCAATTCAGCGGCCACCTCCTGCTTAGTGCGGCGAAGAATAAAAGGGCCAATCTTTTGCTGAAGCTCCAAAGCCCGCTTGTTACTTTTAAACTTATCAATGGGCACTCCATAAATATCCTTAAAGTATTGTTTGCTGCCCAGTAAGCCCGGGCAGGCGAAGGAAAGCTGCCCATAAAGGTCAAAGGTGCTATTCTCTATCGGGGTACCCGTGATAGCTATCTTATTGCGTGATTGTAACAGGTTAGCCGCTTTATAGCGCTGTGATGCAGGATTCTTAATCTGCTGTGATTCATCTAAAAAGATATAGTTAAAGACATGATCTTTGAGGAAATTAATGTCTGCAAGCAAGGTACCGTAGGAGGTTAATATTACTTCATACCTGTCAAACTCACTAATGCTTTTGATCCGGTCGGCACCATAAATGGTATGTATTTTTATAGATGGCGCAAACTTTTCTATTTCCTCCTGCCAGTTAAATACCAAGGAAGCAGGCACCACAATAAGGTTGGTGTTATGGCTTACTTTTTCTCTTTGCGATAATATAAAAGCGATAACCTGTATGGTTTTACCCAAACCCATATCATCCGCCAGGCACCCACCAAAGTTGAAATCATCCAGAAAATTCAACCATTTAAGGCCCTGTTGCTGATACGGGCGAAGTATGCCGTTTAAACTGGCAGGTGTATCTACCGCTTTTATGGCATCAAAGTCGGCCAGCTTTTTATGATATACGCTAATTTCCTCCTTTACCTTTTCATCCAGCATGGCCGCATCATAAAGCTGCGCAATAGCCGCAAAGTTTATCTTGGGTATGCGCAAAGTTTCCTCGTCCGCTATCTCGCCGGAATTGAAGTAGGCCCTGAATCTTTCAATCCAATCCGCAGGCAGTATGCCTGTTGTGCCATCGTCGAGCGTCACATACTTTGTTTTATTTTTTACAGCCCGGTAGATCTGTTTTAAGGCAGCTCTCTTGCGCCCAAACCGGGCATTGATAATAGCATTAAACCAATTGATGCCGCTCAGTACCTGGATGCTTATTTTAACCTTATGCTGATTCAGCTTATTGCCTTCCAGTTCATTAAAACCCAATACCGTAACCGACTGCCTTTGCCATTCTTCAAAAACATCCAAAAACCAATCTTCATCCAAAAATTTCTTTTTATGCAGATAGAAGTAATACAGGTCATTATCCAGTTGTTCCTGAAAGTAAGGGTCCTGTTTAATTAGCAAAGCCGTAAAATCCAGCTCAACCGCATCGTCGCGTTTAACCAGGAACTCATGGCCCTTGTTATCCACCCCATAAATCTGCCTTTTAGTGCGTACGGAGATCTCTACTTCCCCATACCGCATCACAGGAACGATCATTACGTGTGTGCCAAAATCCGACAGGTAAATTATTTTTTCATTCTCCTGATTAAAGCCCTGTTGCTCAAGCTGAACAGGTGTCGCGCGCGGGATATGCTTATAGTTAATATCGATATTATCTTCCAGCTTTGTCAACAATTGCGATTTGAACTCGTCAAACTTAGCAGCATGTACCAGTAGCTTATCCTGTTTTTTGGTTAACAGGCTAATTACATTAAGCACCTGCAAGTTATCTGCAAGATAAAGCGTATCCCCCGCCTGTATAAAGTAAGTGAACCTGATGTTTAAATCACTCAGTTCAAAAACCCGGTTTTCAATGGTTACGTTACCGGATATTTCATAAAAACTGTTTTGGGGGCTTACATTCAGTTGCAATTCGCCGGGTAATAATTTTATGTTAACCGGCACAAGCGAACCAGCGGTTATATTCCCGGATTTTTCGTTATCATGATAATAAAAATCATAGCCTAAAGGATTTTTGACAATAGCTTTTAAAGCTGTAATATCAGCTTCGGATGTTTTATTATTTAGGTGGTTCTGAAATTTATGTATCCCCGTAAAAAACTTCAACTGCTCATGATCCTCTGTTTCCCAGACAAAATCCAGCGGGGCGATTACCTTTAAAGGATTTTTGATCTTACCTTCAAGGGTTGTTTGTACCGAGTACAATTCAATAAACAGGTACTTGTAATATTTATGCTGTTTGATAATGACGCAAACGGTATCGGGTTCAACAGTTACGATTGGCTCCGGTACAAGAGCGGCCTTTAAAGCCATTAAGCTTTCTTTGGTGACGGGCAACAGGGCCGGATTTTTAGTTGTTATCGTCAGTTTTTTTGAGGCATATGTTATGTTGAAATAATCGTCTAAAGCAGCTTCCTTTTCCATGCCGTAATCTACCGCGAACCTCTTTAATTTTTCATGTCGCAACTTTTCATCATAAAAAACACGGAATTCCTCTTTTTTCAGGATAGCAGTCAAAACCAATGCCTGGTGTTCGCAAAGCTTGTTACGCTCTGCATAACAGTCACATGATAAAGATAGCTGGTCTTCCTGCTGGGTAACGATCACTTCAGGAAAAGCGATGGTAGCGAATAAGTTGATAAACGAACCATGGTTGACTTCCAGTTGCTTGGGTGAAATGTGCGCGATATTATCAGTGAATATATGACCTGTAGCGTACTGAGCAATAAGGATTTCGGTTAATGTACTTATACGAACGCCTTTAAAAATGACATCATGGTTCCTGGAATCGCCATGCTGATCGCTAATCAATTTACTCACAGCGATAAATATCTGAACAATTATGGATATTACATGAATTATTGAGCATTTGCCATGTTTGCACCTCCAAATACGGCTAAATGAAAGTAAATGCCCAAATAGCAGCAAATACATTTATTGCCGATGGAAGCCTTCTTCTACTTAGTAAGCTCCGTTTCGTATAACATTGTGCCGATATTATTTATAGCTTTAGCATTTAGCCTTTTACTATCCAGAGAAAAATACATAAAGCCATTTTCAGAAGCCTGGAAACGACTACCAGGAACGCCCGGCGTTACCGCTGTTAGCTCCGAACCTGCACCTGAAATAAATTGGTGAACAAAATTATCTGGCTTAAGATGTTGCAGGGAGTGATCGTGCCCGGACAAATAAACATCGACATTATAATCATCAAATATCTTTGTCAGCGTGTGCCGAACAGTCAATGTATCATAATTATTAATACGCGGGCCGGCAGTATAACAAGGATGATGCCCTACAACAATTTTCCATTTTATATCAGCAGAGGCATTTACCAAAGTATTTTTTAGCCAGGTTATTTGCGCTGCTGAATAATCTGCTTTATCACTGTGCAAAAAAGAGTCGGTATCTATCATTATAAAAAGCGCCTTATCCTTTATATTAACATCTTTACTTAGGTTAATTTCCTTGGAATAATAAGTGGCTGGCATATCCCAGCGGCGGCTTACTTTACTGTAACGTACTTGCGCATCCGCATCTGCCAAATGATCGTGATTACCCAAAACCGGGTACCAATCGCATTGCAGCGAATGCGCGGTATATACATTCTCAAAAGAATAGTGAAATAGGGGGTCCTGCTCGCTGATGACTCCCTTGGGATAAAAATTATCCCCGACAGAGATCACAAAGTTATTTGGATGCGAAGCTCCCCATAAGCCCATTTGTTGCGCTACCTGTAATTGATCATATTCTCCATTTCGCCCCCAGTCGCCTATCGCCATAAAGTGCAGCGTGTAATCATCCTGCAATGCCGACGGCGACAAATCATCGCTTTGCAAATGTGTTATTCCAGGCTCTGCCGAAGCAATAAAAGGCCCTATCAATGATACTCCTACGGCCGCAATCGCGGCGTTTTTAACAAAATCTCTGCGTTCCATTTCAATGAGTTTTCAGTAAAAAAGGGGTGGTATAATTGCTTTATTGATTACAGCAATCTAAACTGTTGACTAAATTGTTAAAATTTTAACATTGTTGCGTTTATGTTTAACATTTATTTACGTAAACGTTTACGTAAATAAATGCAGCTATGAGCTGTTTTTAATACAGCACAGCATCCGATGGATAACGTTAATATAAAGAAACTTATTTGGGGGCTAAACCTGTCAACCGCCCTATGTTAAGGGCACTCCTGAAATTATTTTGTGGCTCAAGTAGCGTTTTATTATCGCTGTCCGTAATGTATTTAAAGAGACTAATATTATTAACGATGAAAACCTTAAAAAATCGAAAATCGGCGGCGGCATTCGCTTGTGTGTTTTTTTTATCAGCTATTGGCTTAACATCCTGTTTAAAAGACAATAACCATTACGTAGTAAATCCAACTGCTTTGTTAATGGTTATACAAGCCTCACCTGATGCTCCTTCAGAAACTATATTTCTTAAACCAAACCAGGTTAATCAATCAGCATTTAATTATGGGGATCATTTGGGGTACTTTAATGCCTATACAGGTGGCAGACTGGTTCAGTTATTTGGCTACGGCTCGTCTACTTTAATCGCTTCAGATAGCATTCATTTAGCTAATAACAACGCTTATTCATTATTCCTGGCCAATACTTATACCAAACCTGACTTTGTGTTACTTACAGATACTCTTGTGCGGCCAGCGTCTGGAAAAGCGACCATTCGTTTTGTTAATGTAAGCGCGGGATCAGGAAATGTTGACCTGGTAACAAGCTCTACAGCATTAGTAAGCAATGAGCCTTATAAAGGTGCTTCAGTATTTACACCAGTTTCAGGTGGTTCGCAATATAGCTTTGAGGTACGCGCCACAGGCACTACTACTGTATTGGCCTCGCTCGATAGCATCAATATTAGAAATGGTGGTGTATATACTATTTGGTATCATGGTTCAACAACAGGTACCAGCCCTAAATTAAGTGCCGACATTATTGCTAACGCTTACTATTAATACGTTTTAAATTAAAAATCATGTAGCATAACTGTATTTACTAACGTAATGTAGTTGTAATCAAATATTATGAAATTATTTTATCTTTTGCCAATCGCGGTTTTTGTTTTCTTCGTATCTGCCTGTTCTAAAATTAATGATAACCAGCCAACCGTTGTGTTACCAACCGGTACTTTTACCGGCCAGTTTTTGAAGATTCATTTAAACCCTGTAACATCGAAATATGATACGTCGAAGGCTAATCTTCAATTGACGCTTTCACAAAGTACAGGTTTCACTATTACAGGTGATACTACAACGCTGCATGCAGGCAGTTACGGATCATATGCTGCAAACGCGTATTATATACAATTTGTTGACCAGACCTATAACGCGGCAAAGCCAGGTAGTAAGTATCATTTACAAGGTGTTTATAATTACCTTTATAATGGCACTCAACTGGTAATGTACGTGAACTATGCGGATACCTTAAGTTTACAATACAATTTTGCCAAAAGCAATTAATCCTTAACACTATCTAAGGGTTAACTTTGTTATTCTATGGAAACAGCAGTTGTGTTAGTAAATATTACACCTGCTGTGTTAATTTCTGGTATTCATCAATATATAGTGGGAAAAGGTTAATGCTGAGACCGTCGGACATTGCAGAGAGCGAACTTATAGCGCAATGTAAAACAGGTAATTTGAGGTGCCAGGAGATCCTATATACCAAATTTTACGGGTTTGCTATGGGGATAAGCCTACGCTATAGCATGAACCGTGAAGACGCGCTTGAAGCCGTAAATGATGCTTTTATAAAAATATTTAAAAACTTTAAAGATTACGATGCAGGCAAACCATTTAAAGCATGGCTCAGCACTTTTGTAATCAATACCTCTATTGACAAACGCCGCAGGGAGCTAAAATATCAATTGAATATTGATTTGGGCGAAGCCGTGATGGTGTTGAGTTCATCAGACACTGTTGGGAATCTGGAGGCTCAGGATATACTCAATCTATTAAAGCTTTTACCATTAATACAAACCACTGTGTTTAACCTGTATGAGGTTGATGGTTACAGCCATGAGGAAATTGGTAAAATGTTGGGGATAGCAGCCAGCTCTTCGCGGGTATATCTCACCAGGGCTAAAGAAAAATTAAGGAAATTATTATTAATCAGAACCGATAATGAGCGACGATCAGTTAGATAATGATTTAAGAGACCGCATTAAGCAGGTGTTTGATGATTATCAGGATGACACCGCGGAAGAAGGCTGGCTTTTACTCAGGAAAAGATATCCGGAGGAGAAAAAAGACCGGGCTATCTTTTGGTATCGTGTAGCGGGAGTTGCCGCGTTTTTACTATTGTTCCTAAATATTTTTCTGTGGTATAGAGATGACAGCGGGTATAAGAAGAAGATAGCGGGCATTCATAAAATTGAACATCGTATTGATTCTGACGCAATGGCTACTACCAGGGTTAAGACGATTCAACGGGATTCTTCCATCGGGGGAGTTAATGGGTCTAAACCGACTACTATTTCTAAAGTAATAACTGTTGGCACTAAGCAATCTCCTGTTGCCGGTAAATCAGGTATCCTGGCTCACGTTGATCAGTCATCGCTTAATAAATATGGTCTGCCTGGTTTTCCTGCCGATAGTGAATCAAAGCAAACGCCTACAGCAACGTTTACCGCAGCAAATAAAGTACCTGCGGTGGTTGATAGCGTTAAAACTAATATACAAACCTCCAACTCTTCTTCAATCGGCAAAAAGAGTATTATGGCTGATCAGCAACAACCTGTCGCGGTAAGCAAAGCCATGCAGCAACTTTTTGATAAAGAAGATAAAGCAAAAAAGAATACAGAAGTACAGCAAACCGCAGCGAACAGGATCGCTTTGGGAATATACGCGGCTTCGTATGTTAATTACGCTAAGGGAAGCCAGCGACAATTTAATAATGGCGCCGGTATATCCTCAGATATTAGATTAACAGATAATCTCAGCATCTCCACAGGAGTGGCTATCGGCCAAAATACCCTGGCGTACAACAGTACGACGCCATCCATGCCGGTTGCTTTGATGGCAATAAATTCCCATAATTTTTCAGCCAGTACGAGTGCGTTGCCTTTAGTTGTTCCGGCATCTAAAAACCTGAATGCAAACCTGGTGAATTTAGATGTTCCAGTGAATTTAAAATACAACTTTAATCCACAAACAGGTAATACCTACGTTGCAGCCGGGTTGAGTTCAGGTACGTTCATTAACGAAAGCTATAACACTACCTACAGTTATAATGCCCCCGACAATGGTACGGTCCTGCAATCGCAGGAAGGTAGTCATAAATCGTTTGATAACTTTTATTTTGCGCAAATGGTTAACCTGGCATTTGGCGTAGGTTATCCTTTGGGTAAAAATCACTTAGTTATTGAGCCATTTTTTAAATATCCGTTGAATGGTTTGGGTGATCAGCATATTCTTTTTGGTTCGGGAGGGATTAACCTGAAATTCAATTTTGATGCAGGGAAGCAAAGGAAATAGAAATACGATAGATCGTTCTTGTCATTGCGGGGAACGAAGCAATCGCGAACTATGCAAAACCGCTTTTCTCCGTGCGATTGCTTCGTTCCCCGCAATGACAATAACATAATGCCTTAAAGGTTTTTTAATACCCCTATACTGTCAGACTTACGAAGTTTTTTAAACTTTGTAAGTCTTTAAACTCGTGATAATGGCGTTTTATTTTACATCCATATTAAGGGATGGCGTATAGGCAGGTTTCGGATAACCTCTTCTGTTTTCGGGTTATGATCAAGATTTTTCCAGGTATTAAACCAATCATTTTGTTGGTAAGCATTCGCCCCGAATAATAAAAATGGTTGTGCAACAGGCCAGCTGTCCCAATACATCACATCTGGTTTTAGTTGCCACTTACTTTTATCTGCAACGTAAGGATACAGGTAGCTTATACCTTTTTTAATTGACTTGCCATCCGGCGTTTCAAAGGCCCATAGGTTATCTTTCGGGGTTGATAATATCTGGCAAAGGGTCGTCATGGCATCTAAATCAAATATAGAGTAGCCATAAGGTTTAGTGCGGGCCAACTCCAGCGGGAAACTCCCATCGGTACCCATTTGCCTTGGCAATAAAACAGTTTTGTACATAACCGATATTGAGTCGAGCTCTGCCTGGTTATTACAAAGTTTGGCAAATGAGGCCACCTGCATAGCCCAACAGGTGGAATGGTTGTTTTTGGTAAGCTTTTCCTGTATACCAGGTTTACTGGTAAGCAACCAATCGGTATATTCGGCAAACCATCTTTTAACCCCATCAGTTGTTTGCGCATCCATAGCCGGGCAATCTTCCATTACAATTAGCCCCTGTGCTACTTCCATTAAATGGATACTATCAATTATACCATAATTACGACCCGTAAATTTGCCTTTTATGGCTTGCGCGAATTGCAAATTGGGGTTCATCAATGTTTCAGGATCAATAAACCATGCTTTTAGGTGGATGATGGCTTGTCGCACATATTTTGGGTCGCCGGTTATTTTATAGGCTGATGCAAGGGCACCAATTATTTCACTGAAACGGATCATCGCTTTTCTGTGCTCAACAAAATTGGCAGGATTGCTTTCCCCATCCCTGTTAATATATGGACCATCCGGATTTTTAGGATCAGGCCAGAAGTAGTCGGCTTCAGAAAAGAAATCGTGCTTCCCTCCAGCGCTTCTTGGACTGAAAGAAGCCGTTACTGTGATCGGTTTCTGTTGCATGGCCCAATCGGCTTCCGCTAAAATTTGTTTTCTAAGGATAGCCTCGGCAGCCTTTTCTACACCCGACTTCGTTTTTGGATCCGGGGCATTAATAAACGCGCTTTGAAAGCACCACAATATCATAATAAAAAACACCCGACCTAATGATTTCATATCCAGTAATGATTAATAAATAAATGCTTCACTATTTCCTTTTCACACTATTTAATGCCAGTTGCCAGTTAAAATAGTAAGGATCTTTAGCCATGGTTTTCTTAACAACAGACACATAGTCCGGGTTAAAATAAGCGGCTAATGATAATGTATATAAGCCGCTTTCCGGGTTAAACAATGTCCCCGCTTTGTATCCTTTCTCGTTGTTTTTGGCACGCTGCAAATCAAACGGAACTGTACTATTTACAAACTCGCCATGCGTTTTATCGCCCAACATATATGGGATCATAAAATCAACACATTTTTTAATGGATGAGCCGTTAGGTGTTTGATAGTTGAAATAATCCTTACCCGTGGCCCTGTAAATGGCGATGCATGCTGTTAAAAGCGGTTCCAGATCATACGTGTGATAATGGAAAGCATCACGTTCTACAAAATCATGCGTTGTACCATCGGGGTTCAGGTTTATGGCAAGCTGCTTTTCCAGTTCGGAAGTGATAATTTCGTTGTATTTTTTAGTGTGAAGGGTATAGGCTATTAGTGTGATGATTTTTATCCGATGTGAGTTCCAATTATTTATAGCGGTACCTTTTCCCGGTTTTGCGGAAGTGCTGTTTACTTCAGCATTGGCAATACTTTCCAGCCAATTATCGATTATCTTTTTATCCGCATTTGATGATTGATCCCGTACTAAATCATAGCCGGTTATCATATCTTCCAGTTTTGTTTCGTTTATTGGGTCGCCTGTTGCTTTATTGGTATTACTCCAGGCTAAAAGAAATTCTATGGCTTTATCAAGATAAGCTTTATCGCTATAAAGTTTATAAACCAATGCGAGCGAGTAAACTTTATAAGCATCTTCAACGGCTTTAGTACTGGCTATTTTTGCAGGATTACCTTCCAATAAACCCTGTGATTGTATTTCTGCTATCGGATCAGGCATTTCTGTTAATGCCTTTTGCGCGCTGATCAAAAAAGGATGAAATACTTTTTTATAGGTTGATGGCGCTGAATTGTTGGTATCAATATCATTCCGCAAACTTTTAATTTCGACATTGGTCATACTAACAACCTGTGCATTTGCATAAGTATATGACACCAGTAAACCGATAAAAACGATGAGTTTTTTCATTTAATAATTGAAAGCTTTTTTTATACCAAGTTCTAATCCACGTAATTCAGCCAAACCCCTTAAACGGCCAATAGCCGAATAACCGGGATTGGTTTTTTTCTGCAGATCATCAAGCATTTTATGGCCGTGATCCGGCCGGAAAGGCATGGTAATATCTTTTCTTCCCGCGCTTATCCGTTTTTTTTGTTCTTCAAGCAAAACCTTCATAACCGAATACATATCAACATCTCCTGCTAAATGATCCGCCTCAAAAAAGTTACCGTATTCATCGCGTTTGGTGCTTCGTAGGTGGATAAAATGAATCCGGTCTCCCAGGCGTTGAACCATGCCAGGCAGATCATTATCGGCATTTACTCCGAATGAACCAGTGCAGAAAGTCAGGCCGTTATTAGGGCTATCTACTGCGCTATAAATATCTCTTATATCTTGTTCGTTACTTACCACCCGTGGCAGGCCGAGAATAGGAAATGGCGGATCATCAGGATGGATGCACATCAATACACCATTTTGTTCAGCAACAGGAATAATCTGCTTTAAAAACCAGCCCAGATTGGCTTTCAAATCGTCAGGGCCAATGTTTTTATAACTGTTGATCACCTCTAAAAATGATTCCAGTGTATAGCCCTCTTCCGATCCGGGTAAACCCGCAATAATATTTTTTACTAAATGTGCTTTGCCCCCGTCACTCAAACCCTCAAAAAACTCTTTTGCTCTTTGGATGACCTTATCATTATAATCTTTCTCAGCGTTCTCTCTTTTCAGAATAAAAATATCAAACGCGGCAAAGGCCGCGGTATCAAACCTTAAAGCTGTTGAGCCGTCGGGCATCAGGTAATCAAGGTCGGTACGTGTCCAATCAAGCACCGGCATAAAGTTGTAGCACACAATATGAATGCCGCATGCAGCCAGGTTGGTTAACGATTGCTTATAATTATTAATATAGTGTTCGTAATTACCTGTGCGTTTTTTAATGTCTTCATGCACAGGCACACTCTCCACAACCGACCATAGCAGACCAGCTTCTTCAACTATTGATTTTCTTTTGATGATCTCATCCACCGACCATACTTCGCCGTTTGGTATATGGTGCAAAGCTGTTACTACGCCTGTTGCTCCGGCTTGTTTTACATCATATAACGAAACGGGGTCATTTGGGCCGTACCAGCGCCATGTTTGTTCTAAGCTCATTTATTTTTATATTTTTTGGATCTAAGATAAAAGAAAGTCTATTCTTGAATCTTCTTCTTTATTTGATAATAAAAACATCTGTCATTGCGAGGAACGAAGCAATCGCGAACCTTGCATACTCGCTTTGTTTATGTGCGATTGCTTCGTTCCTCGCAATGACAATTAGTATTTAACAACACCTGCTGTATTAAGTACCGGTTTACCTTGCTTCAAATGTTTTTGGCGAAGCAATGCTTCCAGGTAATAATAGTCGGCATAAATAATAGGTACATCAATTTCGCTATTTCCCGGTTTATTCCCGGTGCTGTGTAATAATAAAAAGCCTTTATCGGCACCCAAAGGAGCTTGATAGTTATTATTAAGGCTGTTTAATATTTTATCGGCTGTCGCTTTATAAACTTTACCATTAGCGCTATAAGTACTTAACTCATACAAAGCCGAGGCCATTATTGCCGCCGCCGAAGCATCGCGCGGAACATTAGGGATAGCAGGATCATTAAAATCCCAGTAAGGCACAAGGTCTTTAGGTAGATTAGGATTATTGAGAATGAATTTGGCTATATTTTCTGCCTGTGTTAAATAAACTTTATTACCTGTTTCGCGGTAGCACATGGTAAAACCATATAAGCCCCACGCCTGCCCGCGCGCCCATGCAGATTCATCGGCATAGCCTTGTGCTGTTTGCTTATGCAATACTTTACCGGTTTCCGGGTCATAATCAACTACGTGATATGAACTAAAATCAACACGATAATGGTTTTTCATGGTGGTATTGGCATGAGCAACCGCTATCTTATAAAAACTGGAATCGCCGCTTAGTTTTGTGGCTTCGAAGAGCAATTCCAGGTTCATCATATTATCAATAATCACGGGATATTTCCATTTTCTATTATCCCAGGATTTGATGCAACCAACTATAGGGTTAAACCGTGTACTCAAGGTTTTAGCTGCTTCAATAATTACTTCTTTATAATGCTCATCGTGGGTAAGTCTGTAAGCATTACCAACGCTACAGTACACCTTAAAACCCACATCGTGCGAATGGGCATCTTCTTTTTCGACCTCCATTGTATGTGTAAACACTTTGGCCTGGTCCATCCATTTCGGGTCGCCGCTATATTCGTATATCTGCCATAGGTTGCCCGGGAAAAAGCCGGCACACCAATCACCCGGCGCTACCAAAATAAGGCTACCATCCGGATTTAAGGAGCGCGGAGAAAACACATCAGCTTTTACCGATGATGCTTTTGTTTCAGCGGTATTACGCAATAATACATCTGTTTGCTTTTCTGCAAATAAAAATGGCTTGCCTGTTTGCTGTGCAATTGAAGCCGTTGTGCATAAAGTTAAAAGTACGCCGGCTATAACTGTAAATTTCATATCGGGAATTATAATTTATTGAACCACTTTAATTTTTATAACCAGCTTTTTCACCTCGTCATAACCATCTACCTTAATATTTGGCCGGTGCGCATCCTGCGGAAAAAATAAATAAAAAGTACCGGGTTTAGCAATATAATAGGTGCCATCGGCTGTGTAATTCGCGGCATCTCTGGCTTCATTATAAGGGGTTACCACAGTTGCAGTGCTTACCGGCGCCACCTCTATTTTTTCTTCGCCTTTAATTACATATTGTAAGTCGATGTACTTATGGTGCGATTCCCATTTTGCTTCATCAAGCGTTTTTGATGGCCCGTAGGTGATGGATGCAAAAGCATTATCACCATCAATAGGGTATTTACCTACCGATAAGGTGTCCAGGTTATGATCCTTCAAAAACTGGAATACTTTATCCCAAACGGCTTTACTGGCATGGTATTGTTTATAAAACTCCTGAGCATCAACTGATGGAGCTACGGTTAATGAGATTTCATTGGCCCATTGTTTACTGTTAACCCATTCGCGGGCTGATTTCTCGTTAGTTTGTGCGTATGCGGCGTTTGTTGTCATTGTTGAAAAGGTAAAAGCAAGCAGCGATGCTGAAATAACAGTTAGTAATTTCATGATTAACTATATTAATCGGTTAATTGGTTTTTATGATTAACGGTGAATACTCCCGTTAATTTAATCCAATATTACAACCTATCTTTTTAATATAGATGAGGTAGGCCACTATATTTCTACGCAATCGTTTTAGTAACAAATTTAATATACAGGTAATAGGGCATCAACATTCCTGAATTGAGGTAAAGTTCTATTAAGTTATCAATCTTCATTTAACTTTTTATATATTGTACCCTATGCCAGAGGTTCAATAATCTACAGGCTATTGATACGATATGAATTTTAACGCGGTTACAATAAGAGACATTGCCAAAGAGCTAAATCTATCTGTTTCAACAGTGTCGAAAGCATTGCGCGATAGTTATGAGATTAGTGAGAAAACCAAAAAGCTGGTTATAGAATGCGCGCAAAAAAATAATTATCGCCCAAATCCTATAGCACAAAGTTTAAAACAGGGTAATAGTAAGTCTATCGGTATCGTTGTTTCAACCATTGAGAATCAATTTTTTTCGCAGGTTATTAATGGTATCGAGTCCGTAGCCCATAAAGAAGGCTATAATGTTATTATAACCCAAACACATGAATCATACGATCTGGAAGTAAAGAATGTAAACCACCTTACGTCAAGATCAATTGATGGTTTACTGATATCGCTCTCTACTGAAACGCCCGATGTTGAACATTTGAAAACACTGCATGCCCAGGGCCTGCCAATGGTATTTTTTGACCGGGTAACTGAAGAAATAAATACTCATAAAGTAATTTCAGATAATTATAAAGGTGCCTATGATGCCACCAAGCATCTTATTGATTCAGGTTTCCGGCGGATAGCGCATATTACCAGCCCCCCCAATATTTCAATTACTAAAGAAAGATTGGCTGGTTACAAGGCCGCCCTCGCCGATGCAGGCATTTTTACACCGGATTATTACATTAGCTATTGCCCGCATGGCGGAAGAGATATTAGCGAAATTGAGAACGCGCTCAATTTTTTGCTGAATCTTGAAGATAAGCCGGATGCTATATTTACAACATCGGATAGGATTACTACCACAACTATATTCTTATTAAATAAACTAAAAGTAGCCATACCAGCAGACGTTGCTTTAGTTGGTTATACCAATACCACCCTTGCCGATGTTTTAAATCCCCCACTAAGCTCTGTTCATCAACAAGGGTTTGAGATTGGCCAAAAAGCAACCGAGATGTTGCTAAGCCTTATTAAAAGTAAATGGCCCGTTACAGAGTTTGAAACCGTTGTTTTACCAACCCATTTATTCATACGGGAATCATCCACAAAAACAAAGAAATAAACCGCTGTATTTGCCTATAAAATAGCCATACTTAGTGTTTTGAACTATGGTATTTCTATTAAAAATCAGCTTATTAATATTGTTCCATAATATTATTTCTCCGAAAACGATTTCGTAAATAAATAAGCCGAAGCACTATAAAACAAAGCTTAATAACCTAATTTTGATTAGTGCAGATAGTGAAATACCAACTATTTTAATCCAATTATAAACCACTGCATATATTAAATTATTATTAAATGATACGCAAAATAATTCTTTGTGCCACCTTCGTGTTATTAAGCATTACTAATTCAGTATTTGCCCAAAGGGTAACACTTGATTATTTTTTTAACCACGAGGTACATACTGTTAAAGGAGTAACAAGCCGGTATCATTATTTATGGACAGATAAAGCCAACAGCGGGTTCTCCATCTGGGGTGATATATTCAAAAGCCAGGGAGCAACTTTAGATACATTAGGCCTTGCTCCTACTGTTCAAAATTTAAAAGGATCGGCTGTATATATTATTGTTGACCCGGATACCAAAAAGGAGAACCCAAACCCCAACTATATCAATGCACAGGATGCCGAGCAGATTGCCCAATGGGTAAAAGCCGGAGGTGTACTTGTTTTAATGGCTAACGATAGTGCAAATGTAGAGTTACCCCACTTTAACATACTTACCGCGCATTTTGGAATGCATTTTAATGATGACCTGCAAAACCATGTGATTGATGACAAGCATTTTGCCGATGGAACTGTGGTAATAGCTAATAACCCAATATTTAAAACCGCAAAACAGGTTTTCTTGAAAGATGTATGCAGTATTGGCCTTACCGGAAATGCTAAACCGGCATTACGTGCAACAAACGGGGCTGTTATAGCGGCAATTGCACATTATGGTAAAGGAGTTGTATTTGCCGTAGGCGACCCTTGGTTTTATAATGAATATGTTAACGGGCGTTTGCCGGCAGGTTATGAAAATGATAAAGCCGCCAATGATCTTGCAAGCTGGCTATTGAGCCAGGCGACTAAAAAATAAATAATGTAAACAGAATTTAAAATTTAAACGAATGTAAAATCCAGTGCACATTTAAAAAATAAAAACCGGCAGTGTTGCAACCACTCCGGCTTTTAAAAGTCCCCCATTTCAGATTAGCTAAAAAATGAAACAACAGAAGTTGTATGGGGCTTTTTTTGTCAAAAATATCGAAAAATATTCAACAATAACACAACTCATATGAAGAAAAGAGCTTTACACATTGAAATCATTAAGCATACCTTTTTGCCTATGCTGCCCATATTTCTATTGGCAGGCACAGCCCTGGCAAATGGCTCCGGCAGAATAACAGCTATCAGCAAAGAGGCTGTTAGCACAGGAACATCATTAAAAGGTATAAAAAGTAACGATCATATCAAAGTAACAGGATCAGTTACAGACGAAAGGAATTTGGCTATACCAGGAGCTGTGATTATGATTAAGGGGACCAACATCGGCACTACAAGCGACGCGGATGGCAAGTATTCAATATCGGTGGATGAAAATGCCACTTTAGTATTCACCTCCGTAGGTTACTTAACCAAAGAGATCGAAGTAAAAAAACGATCAAAAATTGATGTGCAGTTAGTTACCGATTCTAAAAACCTAAACGAGGTAGTAGTAGTTGGTTATGGCACGCAAAAGAAACGTGATATTACCGGTGCTGTTGGATCTGTAGGGCTTACCGATGTGGCAAAAACACCGGTATTTGGTACCGGCCAACTTTTAGAAGGCCAGGTGGCTGGTGTACAGGTAACGCAAACAAACTCACAGCCGGGCGCTTCATTTACCGTTAGGATACGCGGCACAAACTCTATTAACTATTCCAGCGATCCATTATATGTGGTTGATGGTTTTGCAGGTGCCGATATTACCGCGTTAAACCCTAATGATATTGCATCAATGGATGTATTGAAAGACGCGTCATCGACAGCAATTTACGGTAACCGTGGTGCTAATGGTGTGGTTATTATTACCACCAAATCAGGTTCGGCAGGTAAACAGACAGTAACCGCGGATGTTTATAATGGTGTGCAGGACGTAGGCCGTACATTGCCTATGATGAATGCACCGGAGTTTGCTACTTATCTTAATAGGGTAACTGCCTACAACAATCAATATAATACTACACAAACAGCTTTACCATACACCCAGGCGCAAATTGACGCGATGGGCCCGGGTACAAACTGGCAAAAAGCGCTTTTTAGACAAGCACCTATAGTTAATGCTAACGGGGCTATTAGCGGCGGCTCAGCGGATAGCAAATATTTTATAAGCATGGGTTATTTTGGTCAGGATGGTATCATCCTGAATTCTGGTTACAAACGTGGCAACCTGCGTTTTAACTTCAACCATAATATCAGCAGTAAATTAACCTTTGGCTTAAGCTCACAACTATCCTATAGTCAGCAAAATTTGGCTAACGTGAATACCAACGGTGGCAGCACCGGCGGTACATTGCTTGATGCCTTACGTATAAGCCCAATTGTGCCAATATATGATAATACAGGCGCTTACACTTTTGAGAATGGCCCTAATGGCTATGTTGATTTGGTTGGTAACCCTATTGCCGCAGCCGAATTAAATACTGACATAAGTAAAACTTTTAGAGTATTTGTAAACAGCTTTTTAGATTATGAGATTATTAAGGACCTTAAGCTGAAGGTTAGTGTTGGTACAGATGATAGTTTTAATCGTGAAGATATCTTCAGGCCAAATACTACCTATTTGGGTTTAACTACCAACGGATATGCACAAATAAATAACCCAATAAACTTTAACTGGTTAAATGAAAATACGCTTACTTATACCAAGCAAATTGATAAAAATCAAACAATAACCGCACTGGCGGGCTATACTTTTCAGCAGTTTAAATACACAACAAGTTCTGCTATAGCGCAATCGCTTACCACCAATAATTTAGGTACAGATAATTTAGGTGTTGGCGGGAGCTTGTCGTCATCCTCATCAACCAACAGCAATTCATTAGAGTCGTTTCTGGGCAGGATCAATTACAGCTTTATGGATAAGTACCTGTTAACGGCATCTATCCGTCGTGATGGTTCATCGGTATTAGGTTCAGCTCATGATTTCGGTGTTTTCCCATCAGGAGCATTAGCCTGGCGTATTTCAAGCGAGGACTTTATGAAAGATGTAACCGCTATAAGTGATTTAAAATTACGTGTGGGTTATGGTATCACAGGTAACTCTAATATTCCCGCATATTCATCATTATCTCAATACGGATTTAATAACTATGTACTTAATGGTAGCCGCGTAGTTGGCACATCGCCCAATAATATTGGCAATACCAATCTGCAATGGGAACAAACAGCATCAACCAATATTGGTTTGGATTTAGGTTTGTTAAAAAACCGGATCACATTTAATGCTGATTGGTATGACAAAAAAACCACTAAGCTTCTGTTTAATGAACCGATACCGGCATCAAGCGGCTTTAACACAGTGTTAGAAAACATAGGCGCGGTATCAAATAAAGGTATCGAGCTCTCATTAAACACCATTAACATCCAGCAGCAAAATATCAGGTGGTCAACCAATTTTAACTTTTCGCGCAACGTTAATAAAATCTTAAGCTTAGGTGGTGTACAGTCTCAACTTACCGGTAACGTAAGCTCCAGTTTATACCCTGGTGGGCAAAATTCAGGTATATTAGAGGTTGGCCAGCCAATTGGCGCGTTCTACGGCTACAAGTTTGAAGGTATATGGCAAAGCCAAGCACAAATTACCGCAAGCGGAACTAAAGAAGCTGTTAAACCGGGTGACCCACGCTATGCTGACCTGAATGGCGACAACAACATTACAGCCGCCGACAGAACCATTATTGGTTACGCCGTACCTAAGTTTAACTATGGTTTTAGCAGTAATTTAACCGTACAGCGCTTTAACCTATTCGTGTTGATACAGGGTGTGTATGGTAATCAAATATTAAATGAGAATTTAATAGAATCTGAAAACGGTACCACTAACGATAACAAACAAGCTTATGTATTGACCCAAAGCTGGAATGGCCCCGGAACCAGCAATACCTTACCAAGTGTAGGCAGCACCCTGCGCCGCAGCTTAGGCCCAACAAGTGATGTGCTTGAACCAGGCAGTTACCTGCGCTTTAAAACCATCACGCTGTCATATGATTTGCCTTTACCTAAACTTACCAGTGTATTTAAAAGCGCCAGCATTTACGTTACAGGGCAAAACTTAATTACCGTAACCAAATACAAAGGTTATGACCCTGAAGTTGATTCATACTCCAACTCAAGCGGCAACTATACATCATTAGGTACTGATTATAACCCATACCCTAATGTGCGTACTTATTTATTAGGTGTAAGATTTGGTTTTTAATTATTAGAGATAAAAGACATGAAAAAGATATATATATTATTAGCTGCCGGTGCAATGTTTACCATGGCAGCATGCAAAAAGGCACTGACAGAAAAGCCCTACAGCATTTTAACCAATGCCAATTTTTACCAAAATGCTAATGACGCGCAATCAGCTTTGGTTGGGGTGTTTAGCCAATTACAACCGCAGGCTTATTACCAGCGAACAGTTTATATAATGAGTGATTTATCTGGTGATGAAATGATACCCCTGTTAACACAAAACCAGGAACGTATTGATATGTATAAAGTTCAATATACATCGTCAAACATCGAGATCAACAACTGGTATACCAATAGCTACAAGTTAATTAGCCGGGCAAATGATGTTATTGTTAATGTACCGGGCATTACTATGGATGTACCTACTAAAAACAATATTTTAGGTAATGCCATGTTTTTACGCGGCATGGCCTATTTTGATTTGGTTAGGAGTTTTGGTGATGTACCGTTGATATTGAAACCAATTACTAGCGCCACTGACCCGAACTTATATCCTCCGCGTACAGCATCAAGTGCCATTTATACACAAATTATAAGCGATTTGAAATATGCCGAAGCTAACTGCTATACTGAAGACAAAATAACTGCTGCTAATAAAGGCGAAGTTTCATCAGGAGCAGCATCAGCAATGTTGGCGAGGGTTTATTTGCAGCGTGCAAGTACCACTTTTGCAGCATCGGATGATAATACGAATGCCCTGGCAGAATGTAATAAAGTCATCAATGGCGGCTTATACAAACTAATGCCGAATTATAGCGATGTATTTAACTGGACGCTGAAATACTTTCCCGCGCAAACTGAAGTTATATTCGCGGTACAGTTTGGCGCTAACAATACCAGCACTACACAAAATATAACCGTACGTATGTTTTCACCAGCTGCGCTAGGTGGTTCAGGATCATTTAACGCGAATCCATATTTGTTAAATAGCGTGTATGATAAAGGCGATGTACGAAAAACATGGAATGTTTCCAACAATGTAGCCGGTGTTATCGTTACTCCATACATTTATAAATACCGCGACCCGCAATGGGTTAAGGGTAGCAATAACTCGCAAATGAACTGGATAGTATTACGCTACTCGGATGTGCTGATGATGCAATCAGAAGCGATGAATAATATTAACGCAAGCGATCCAAACAAATTTAACGGGCTTAATTTAGTAAGAACAAGAGCTGGTTTAGGTGCTACGCAGATGCTTAGTTTAGCTAACACCCCTACTTCGGCCGCATTTGTTGATACCTTATTGCGCGATCGTTTAAGAGAACTTTGCGTTGAGGGACACCGTCGCTGGGATTTGATCCGTTTAGGTCAGTTTGCAGCTGTTGAACAAGCTGTAAATGGTTTTACAGTTAGTCCGAATCAATACCTGTTGCCACTACCTCAAACAGAGATAGATGCCAACAAAAATTTAAAACAGAACCCTGGATATTAAGCTCCACAATATGATAAAGCGATGTATTAGTTTAACACTATGTATATTTTCAGTAATTACCGGTTTTGCGCAAAGCAAGGCCGGTAATTCCGGTTTTATACTACTAGACCAGCATGAACTGCAAACGGTGAATGACAATTACCATAAAGGCAATGCGATCACCGTAAAACAGGTTAATGAACTGATAAATGATGCTGACAGCTTGTTGAAAGCTGGCCCCTACTCCGTTACTTTTAATAAAGCCAAACTGGCCCCAAGCAATAATAAACATGATTATGTGAGCCAGGCACCATACTGGTGGGCGGATTCATCAAAAGCGAATGGGAAGCCATACATCAGAAAGGATGGCAGGCGTAATCCTGAGATTTATTTATTGCACGATGGCAGCCAAATGGGTAAAATGAGCTCCGCGGTTAAAAAACTGGCCCTGGCTTATTACTTTACCGGAAAAGAGCAATATGCCCAAAAGGCCGCCACACTGTTGAAAGTTTGGTTCATTGATACCGTTACACGGATGAACCCTAATCTGAATTATGCCCAATACATTCCAGGAATTAATGATGGCCGGGGAATAGGAATTATAGAAACACTGAGTTTAACAGCGATACCTGATGCTATCAGTTTATTACACAACAGTAAATATTTTGATGCATCACTTATTAATGATGTAAAAAACTGGTATAAACAATATGCGGAGTGGATGCTAACTAGTAAAAATGGCAAATCCGAACGCTCACAGATCAATAATCACGGTACTAACTATGATTTACAACTCGCAACTTTTGCTTTGTTTACCGATAATAGCACCTTGGCAAAAAAGGTTATAAATGAGTTTACCATCCCACGGATAGACCAGCAATTTACAACAGATGGCATGCAACCACTGGAGCTGGTACGCACCCGTGCCTGGGATTATTCAAATATGAACCTGAATGCATGGGCAAGGCTTGCTGTTATTGCAGATGAATTGAATATTGATTTATGGCATACACAAACCCTTGATGGCAAAGGCATAAAGGGCGCCATATTATTTTTGATGCCTTATGCTTTGAAACAAAAAGCCTGGACTTATCCTGAAATAGGGAAATTTGAGTATGGTAATTTTAAGCATACAGTTCACCTTGCTCAAGGTAAATATCCTGGTATTGATTTTAAAGATTTCTATAATAAGTTCCCGGTGGAAAACGAGCTGGAATTTATTGAGTAAAAAGCTATAAAAACGCTCAATTTTCCATCAAAAATGAGCAAAAAAGGGGTAAAAAGCGTTGTTTTTTACCCCTTTTTTAGTCTAAAACAGTCTTTTTTTAGCCAAAAAGCACTCCAAAACCAATGTAAAAACCACCTTTTCGGGGCTATTTAGGGGGTTTTTAGACAGTTTTTTGTACCAAATGTACCAACTGTTTCACCTGTTCCATGGTACAGCAACATCGTAATAACAAAAGATCTTAATATTATAATTAGGGCTTTTTGTTATTAATATCTATTTTGTCATAAATGCAGTATTGTTAAATCTTAACTATGATGAAAAATACTGTGATTTCGTTGCATTAATTCCAGATGCTAAACGCTTTAACTCAAGCGACTTAGATTTTATAATCTATATTAGCCGACACACCCACACATACATAATCAACTGATTATAAATATTTTACAAATAAAATATTTTGTCAATTTTCTATATTAGGTTTTAATTGTATTGATAATACAAATTACCCTCCTTTTCTTTGATTCGGATTTGCCACCAATTCAAATCCACCAACCAATTAGATTATAACCTTATGGAAATGAAATATTTACAAGCAAGCAATCTTGTACTGGTCTCAAATACGATCCCTAAATCGTCCTTAAAGCACAATCTCCAAATTAACGAAAAGTTAAGCAGGTCAATTCATTTCATAAGGTAGTATCACAGCAATATTATTTTATCCATAGAAGACGAAATAATCATAACCTAACAACCAACCAAACTTTATAATTATGAATCAAGAATTACACAAGAAACAATCCCGGCATGTCTGGAAAAGAACTCTGTTTTTTTCGCTGATGGCTATTGCTTTGCTGTTTTCAAGCATCGTCAAAGCCCAAACAGATCCCCCACAGTATGGCACGCCATTTACCGGCGTGCCCGATATCAGGGATGTAAACATGTACCAGGTACATAACCGCCCGTATAGCGCGGCAGGAAATTTCGCCGGTATAATAGCCCGGTTAGACAGCATTAAAGCATTAGGTACCAATGTAGTGTACATCATGCCTATCTATCCGCATGGTACGGATTCAAGAAGCTCCGCATCGCCTTACTCAATTAAAGGTGATACCTCGGTAGCGACAGAGTATGGTACATTAACAGATTTCAGAAATCTGGTTGCGGGATGCCACAGTAGGGGAATGGCAGTGATACTCGACTTTGCCGTGAACGGGACATCATGGGATCATCCGTGGATAACAGCAAACCCTAGCTGGTATGTTCAAAGCGGTGGTGTGATTCAGCAATTAGCCAATTTTAGCGACGTTGCCGCACTCGATTTTACCAATACAGCTATGCGTGCGGCCTTGGTAGCTTCCATGCGGTATTGGATATTTGCTGCCAATATTGATGGTTTCAGGTGCGATGACGCAAATAACCCACCCATTGATTTCTGGACCAATACTATCGCTAATTTAAGAGGGATCACCACCCATAAATTAATCATGCTGGCCGAAGGTGACCGGCAGGCAAATTATACAGCTGGTTTTGATTATGATTTTGGTGATGATTTTTATTATGATGCCTTAACTCCAATTGTTTCAGGATCATCAGTAAGCGTTATACAAACTACAACCAATACCGAATATGCCAGTGCAACCGGTAGTCAGCAAATGGCGAGGTACACTTCAAACCATGATATTGAAACCACCACAACCGCCATACAGGAATTTGGCGGCCATGCCGGTGTAATAGCTAACTATTTGGTTTGCGCGTACATGCGTGGCGTCCCGTTTTTAACCAGCGGGCAGGAAGTTGACTTTAATCAAACCATCCCCTGGCCTTATCAAACGGTAAAAATAAACTGGGCGGCAAATCTTGGCGCTTCGGCTGATTTTAAGAAAGTAAATAATTACCGGACCTTAAGTGAAGCTGTAAGGCGTGGTACGATGACCAACTATTCTGATAATAACACCTGCGCATTTACCAAAGCATCTACCACAACGTCAGAAAAAGTTGTGGTAATGGTAAACATGAGGAACAGTACGCAGAGCTATGTAATCCCATCAGCCTTCGCAGGCACCTGGAAAAACGCATATACAGGCGCTACCGTTACCTTAACATCGGGTGCAACACAATCGTTAACTGCTTTTCAATATATTGTTTTAACCAATCAAAGTGTTGCTACTGTTGCCGTAACGGGTGTAACCATGAGTCCAACTACAGCATCCGTGGCTGTGGGATCAACACAACAACTTACCGCTACTATCGCTCCTGCTAACGCAACCAATCAAAACATTACCTGGACATCCAGCAATACAGCCGTAGCAACTGTAGGCGCCTCGGGTATAGTTACTGCCGTAGGTGCAGGAACAGCCACCATTACCGTTACAACAGCCGATGGCAGCAAAACCGCAACATGTGCAATAACAGCCGCTACAGTAGCAGTTACTGGGGTCACCATGAGCCCTACAACGGCATCTATCAATACTGGCGGAACACAACAGCTTACCGCGACACTTGCTCCTGCAAATGCCAGCAATCAATCAGTTACCTGGACATCAAGCAACACTGCTATAGCAACAGTTAACGCTACCGGTTTGGTTACAGCAGTAGCGGCAGGCACAGCCACAATAACTGTTACAACAACAAGTGGAAGCAAAACTGCAACATGCGCTATAACAGTAACCGCAGCACCAACATTCACAGTTTATTTTTATCCTCCTGCGGGATGGGGAAGCAGCATAAAAATATATTGGTGGGACGCACAACCTTCCGGCGTATTGGCGGATGGCACATGGCCGGGTGTAAACATGACCAATGATGGCAATGGATGGTGGAGCTATACCTTTACCAATGTAACATCAACCAACCTGATATTTGACGATGGCACAAATCAAACCGGCAACCTAAATAGTGGAACAACCGAATGGTATGAAAACAATACATGGTATACCACTAACCCGGGTACACCGGTATCGGTTACCGGTGTTACGGTTAGCCCAACTACAGCAACCCTAACAGGCGGAGCTACCCAACAACTTACCGCTACTATAGCGCCAAGTAATGCTACTAATACCGCGGTTACCTGGTCATCAAGCAATACAGCTGTTGCTACCGTAAGCTCAACCGGTTTGGTAACTGCAGTGGCGGCAGGTACAGCCACTATAACCGTTACTACCAGCGATGGCAGCAAAACTGCAACATCGGCCATTACAGTAAGCGCTATAGCTGTTACGGGCGTAACTGTTAGCCCTACTACAGCATCGTTAACAGCAGGATCGACCCAACAACTTACTGCTACCGTTGCGCCAAGTAATGCTACTAATACGGCGGTTACCTGGTCATCAAGTAATACGGCAGTAGCAACTGTAAATAGTACCGGCTTAATAACAGCTGTAGCGGCAGGTACAGCCACTATAACTGTTACAACAACAAGTGGAAGCAAAACTGCAACATGCGCTATAACGGTTACTTCATCAGGTACTACTACTTATTACAATATTTTAAATAGATGGCAGGCTAATACTTACCTGTACGATGGTGGCAATGGCCAGGTTAAATATGGCACAAGTCCATCTGGCAATACCAATTATCAATGGGCGCAGGTTGCAGGCCCTACCGGATACATATTTATTGTAAACCGCGCTACAGGTAATATGATGGATGTTGAAGATCAGAATGGCGCTATTGAAGCCAATGTTGGTAACAGCACATGGTATAGCGCTATGTGGTCGGTAGTTTCGACTGGTGATGGCTGGGACTATTTTGAAAACAGATGGCAGAATGGTGAATGGATCAATATACAGGCGCTGGCCGGCTATGCTCAATATAGCGGTGCATCATCAGGTTTTTACAGCGCCGAATGGCAGTTTGTAAATGGCACCCCGGTAAGTATGGCGCAATCAAATGACAGGAACTATCTTGCTGATTCCACTGCTGTAGCAAACTATAATATTGCGACACCTAACAATGGTGATCCATTAGTACACTCCGCCCTTTCACCCAATGGCGATGGTGTTAATGATGTGTTAACCATTGATAACATTACCAGCTATCCCGACAATAAAATAATGGTTATGAATACCGGGGGTACAAAGGTTTTTGAATCGTCGGGCTATGACAATACGACCAAAACCTTTGATGGACATTCCAGTGTAACCGGAGCCATGGTACCACAGGGAACATATTTCTATGTGCTACAATACAAAGCCAAGGGTATAACAAAAACTAAAACCGGTTATATAGTACTTAAATACTAACCGCATATATGATAAACATAATGCCGGCAGTAAAGGATTAAAGCCTTACTGCTGGCATTATTAATTATACCTCGAATAATTGAATTAAACCGCCGACAGTTTCAAAATTTCACCGGGAATATTAAATGAACCTAATTATACACAAACTTAATATCATTCAAAACCTGCAGCAAAAGGCTTTAACACTGTTTGCACTAGCGGTTGCTTTTGTGCTTTATACGCCTAACACATCGGCTCAAAGCATTGCACCATTCAGTTATACCCAGTACATGAATAACCTTACACCTATCAATTCAGCGTATTCACTAATCGATCAGGCTGGATCAGTAACCGGGGTGATAAGGAAACAGTTTACAGGGATAGACGGGGCGCCGTCAACTTATCTGGTTGATGCAAGCATCCCGCTTCCGGACATAGGGGCATCAACTGGTTTTATTGTGCAAAATGATCAGATCGCTATTGAGAAACAAACTGAGGCCAGTTTCTTTTTTGCCAAATCGATACAACTAGATGATCAGAACTTTTTGGCTGTTTCTGCCAATGCGGGTATACGATCTTACAAAGCCAATTATTTATCAATTGATGATAACAATGACCCTTTGTTTGATAATAATATTAGTGAAACTAAAGCCAATTTGGGCTTTGGGATATTGCTATATAGCGACATATATTATATCGGTGTTTCTATGCCTGAGCTTACTTTACGCAGCCTTGGTACGGCATCGTTACAAAATAACAATTACTTCAAAAACCACTATTACTTTGCGGGAGCCTACATAGCCGAATTAAGTGATGATTTTAAAATTAAGCCTTCGGTATTAGCAACCTACGCAAGCGGATCACCTGTAACAGCTGATTTCGCAGGTTTATTTTATATAAAAGATGTGTTGGGTTTCGGAGCAAGTTATACAACTAACAGTCAGGCTGCAATCTTGCTCGATTTAAATGCGGGCGCCATACATATAGGCTACAGTTACCAATTTGGCACCAATAGCGCGAACCTTGGTGGCTATAATAATGCTACGCATGAAATTATGCTTAGCTACCGTTTTGGCGAGGGAAGTTCGACACCAAAAGTTTTATAACATATTACACAAAAAGGAAAGTGATGGATAGGAATATAAAAACAGGAACACGCCCCAATTTAAGAACCAAACAGTTCTCGACACTGCATATCGAGATATTTGAACAAATACTTATTTCAGGTAAAACTAATTGGGCATTAAATAAACAATTTGGCTATACCAAACGCTCACACTGCCTGGTTGATCATTCGCGCAGGGTAATGTATAAACTGCTTGTATTGGAGAACCTCACCAGGGAGGAGAACATGGAAAAAGTAATTTATCCGCGCGTTTATAAATTTTGGTGGAAGCGTTTGCTGGATAATCATAAACAAGCTTTATTAGCAAAAGCAATTAAACCGGTTTATTACGAAGAAGTAAATACACCCAAAATGGTTAATGAAAAAACAGCTTTCTATATATAAGGCTAGATATTATTTATTTACTCATCTATCAATCGCTTCCAATCTGGGTTGCTTTTTAAGTAAGCTTGAACATATGGGCAAAAAGGTCGCATTTTAAGATGACTTTCTTCCAGGTATTTAAAGGTCTTTTCAACAAGGATTTTGGCTATTCCCCTATTTCGTAAAGCTTCTGGTACTTCAGTATGTATAAGCAGATAGGTATCTCCTATGTGCTTATAATCAATAAAGGCGCGTTGTCCTTCAACAATCATTTCAAAACTATGATTGGCTTCATTATTTACTAAAGGTAATTCGTTATACATAGCAATAGTAATGTTATTTATAAAGACATTATGGTGCAAATTAACTATTTCAATACAGACCTATGCGCTTACATAAAAATTGCAATCAATGCGAATAAAGTTTTGCTACCGCTAGTTGAAAACAGTGTGAGTAATAGCTTGCTTAATCAGATTATTTTGCTAATCTTTATTTATAAAAACCTATCAGTTAATAGGTTGCATTAAACTTAACCTTAAACCTTATTTACAATGAAAACTAAAAAAGCAATTTTAGCATGTATCATTATTTTATCATTGATCAAGCCTGTTAAAACTTTGGCTTGGGGAGCACAGGGCCACCGATTAGTGGTGGATATGGCTTTATCACTGGTTAGCCCACAAACCAAACAGAACGTGTTAGCTGCTATCGGAAACAGCTATTCACCTGATCTTGCTGCTGTTTGGATGGATTCCGTTAGAATAAATCGCGTACCGGAATATAGTTATATGGACAATTGGCATTTCCTAAATATGGAGGCGAATCAAACATACCCTCAGGTAGCATCTCAAAGCGATGTGGTGTATAACCTTCAAAGAATGATTACTTTTTTTAACGCCAGACCTACACCTACGGTTAGTAGTGATAGTCTAAAGAGAAATATTTTGATCTTATTTCATCTTATGGGTGATATTACCCAACCCTTGCACGATGGTTACGGAAGTGATAAAGGCGCAAATGACGACTTAGTTACTACGCCAGTTTATAATAGCACCGATAACAATTTACATCATGTTTGGGACGATATAATAATTCAGGTCGGCCATGTAAATTTACAATCCTTGTTAACATACTATCATAATTTATCACCGGCAACTATATCAACCATAACTCAAGGGAATACAATAGATTGGGCAATGCAGGCCCGCAGCTATTTGCCTCAAGTCTATTCTTGTAATCCAAGCCCCAACAGTAAAGTAGCTATTTCTCTGCAATATTTAAAATCCAATGTACCGATAGTTCAACAGCAATTAGTGTTCGCAGCTGTGAGATTAGCCAGTGTATTACAAAATGCATTTGGAAGTTAAAACACTTATAGTTTTACATTTCCACTCCGATAATACTATAAAATTATAAAGCCTCTTATTAAACTAAATTAATAAGAGGCTTTATATCTAAAAGGAAATTTATACGTAGATAAAGATTTGTTCTCTTACATGGATTCGAACCACGATCTTCTGAACCAGAATCAGACATGTTACCCTTGCACCATAAGAGAATTTGCGACCGCTTTAACAGCAATCGCCTCAAATATCTAAAAACAGCTCAATTAAAAAAAACTAAAGCTGTAAAAAAGTGATTAATATGATAATTGGCTATGCCAAATCAATCTCCTTAGCCAAATAAACATCCTGAACAAGGTTTATTAACTCCACACCTTCTTTAAACGGGCGCTGGAATGATTTACGGCCCATAATTAATCCTGAACCACCGGCCCTTTTATTAATTACAGCCTGTTTAACGGCATCTGCAATATCACTTGTTCCATGTGATTCGCCTCCGGAGTTTATTAGTCCCGCCCTGCCCATATAACAGTTAGCCACCTGGTAACGGCACATATCAATAGGGTTATCGGTAGTAAGTTTACTATACATTAACGGATCAGTTTTGCCAAACTTTATAGCTGTAAAACCACCATTTACATCGGGTAGTTTTTGCTTAATGATGTCGGCCTGAATGGTTACGCCTAAATGATTAGCCTGACCTGTTAAATCAGCAGCGGTTTCATAATTTATGCCATCTTTGGTAAAGGCATTGTTACGCGTATAACACCATAAAACAGTAGCCATACCCAACTCATGCGCACGGTCAAATGCTTTAGCTATTTCTACAATTTGATTGTCAGAATCCTCTGAGCCAAAATATATGGTAGCACCAACGGCGGCTGCGCCCAGATTCCAGGCATCATCAACAGTACCAAAAAGTATTTGCTTGTATTTTGTTGGATAGGTTAACAACTCGTTATGGTTGATTTTAACAATAAATGGAATTTTATGCGCGTATTTGCGTGCTACAATGGCCAGGTTACCAAAAGTGGTTGCTACAGCATTACACCCCGCTTCAATTGCCAGTTTCAAAATATTTTCCGGATCGAAATATATTGGATTTTTAGCAAACGACGCGCCGGCTGTATGCTCAATTCCCTGGTCGACAGGTAAAATAGACATATAGCCAGTACCCGCAAGGCGGCCATGATTATGTATAGCCGCAAGGTTGCGTAAAACCTGTGGGTTACGGTTACTGTTTATAAAAACGTTGTCAATAAAATCAGGCGAGGGAACATGCAGCAAATCTTTTGAAAAAGTTGTGCATTTATGCTGCAGCAAGCTATCGGCATCGTTACCCAATAGCTCAAGTATCTTTTTGTAGGCCATAAATTATGTTTAAAGGTTGAAATATATAACACTAACTTAAGATTATTGTTGTTGTAAATGTGTCTGATTTATGTAAATAACATTTATCTATAACAATTCGGGCTCCCTGATTTTATTACTACTTTAGCACTTTAATCGATCTCAGGAATATATGCCGGTATTTGAATTCACCCTGATTATACTAGTTGGTTCATGTTTTGCAGGGTTATTAGGCTCGTTAACCGGCCTTGGCGGCGGCTTTATAATTATCCCATTACTTACTGTATTTCTGCATGTTGATATACATTATGCCATTGGCGCTTCGTTGGTATCTATCATAGCAACATCTTCAGGTTCAGCCGCGGCATATGTTAAGGAGGGCATAACCAACATGCGTTTGGGCATGTTTTTAGAAGTAGCCACTACCTTAGGCGCTGTAACCGGCGCAATGGTTGCAGTATTTTTCCCAACCAATCTTTTAGCCATTTTATTAGGGGTAATTTTAATTACATCCGCACTACTTACTTTACGCAAAAAGGCGGTACAAGTTGTGCATCAAAAAAATGCCTTAGCTGTAAAACTAAAACTCAATGGGAGCTATCCCGGCGAAAATGGCACTATTCAATACAGCGTAAGCCGCATTGGCGGTGGGTTTGTAATGATGCTTTTTGCAGGCTTATTATCAGGTTTACTAGGTATAGGTTCGGGTGCTTTAAAGGTTTTGGCCATGGATAATATAATGCGTATTCCTTTTAAGGTATCAACCACTACAAGTAATTTTATGATAGGAGTTACCGGGGCGGCAAGCGCGGTGGTATACTTACAACGAGGATATATCGAACCGTCAATTTCAATGCCGGTGGTTATTGGCGTATTGATAGGCGCGCTGGTGGGGTCAAAAATATTAGTAAAAACGAAATCATCAGGCTGGTTACGGTGGGTTTTTGTTGTGGTGGTGATAGGGCTGGCATCACAATTAATTTATAACGGACTAATTGGTAAAATATAATATGGCGACTAAAGCACGTTTTAAGGATACCGATATGCAGGCAGTTATTGGCTGGGTATTACGTATTGGTGTAATTGTATCTATTAGTGTAGTATTTGTTGGCGGCGTTATATATATATCTAGGCATGGCGGCGCAATACCCGATTATTCAAAATTTAACGGTGTGCCCAATTTTGTGCAATTGCATGGTCTCATAAATGGAATTATTAGCCTAAAAGGCCGATCAATAATACAGGCAGGGATTATATTGCTTATTGCTACGCCTATTCTCCGGATAGTATTTTCAACTATAGGCTTTGTACTTGAAAAAGATTATTTATATATAGGCATAAGCCTTTTAGTGCTGCTTATAATACTGATAAGCTCAATAAGTGGGCATGTGGGTTAATCGGCCTTAATTATCATTAGTACTTGGATTCAATCTTTTTTGCCCATCAACATTTCCGTTGGAACGCTTATTATTTTGAACAGTCTGTTTACCAAAACGGTAAGTAAATGTAGCTGTTACAAAACGGCTGCCGGCTTTTTCAAAACCGTTAAGGTTAAGGTTTTGATACTGTGAGGTGTATCTGTATTCCTGCGAATTAAATATATCGCTTATAGCCAGTTTTACACTGCCATTATCGTTTAAGATCGACTTGCTAATCCCTGCTCGTGTAGACCACTCATCAGCATATTGTTTAATACCATAATAAGTTGGCGATTCCCAGCCTGTAAATAGTTCAGCCCGTATGCTATTGGTGATAGTAAAGTTTTGAGTAACTTTTATTTCAAAATCTGTTGTTGTTTTATCAGGGCTACCGCTGTAATAAACATACCGCTGATAAGATCCATATAAATACACATTGGCGTTCCACCATTTAGTAATATCAACAGGTAAAGTTGCCTCAGCACTATACTCATAACGCGTACCTATATTACTTATAGTTGAGGTGAATACCTTCGTTGAATCATTCTGCTGAAATATAGGTACAAAGAAATCGCTTGTTACCTGTACACTTAAATCTAGTTTATATTTCTGTTTAAATACATCGGTTAACTGATACGTTGTAAAGTACTCTGGTTTTAAAAAGGTATTGCCGGTACTATAGGAATATTCATCAATATATGCCACAAAAGGGTTAAGATCCTGGTATTGCGGGCGTGTTAAACGACGATTATAGGCCAATACCAAAGTGTTATCGTTATCTACCGGCTGTGTAATTTCCACATTGGGGAAAAGATCGAAATAGCTGTTGGAGCTAATTTTATTTGGATTAAGCGATTCGGCCAATGAACTGGTTTGCTCTGCACGAAGGCCTAATGAAATACCGGTATTATTAAACTTATCATCGTAATTAATGTAGGCCGCATTAATTCGTTCGTTGTAGGTAAAATGATCCGTTAATGATGGCACGGGAGTATAAACGGAATCAGCAGAAGACCGTTGCTGGAAATCAATTGTGTTATTGCTATTTGCCTGATCATTTCGTAAACCCAGCCCGAGGGTACCTGTTTTAGATAATGCCTGAGTAAGATCAATTCTTTCTGACCTTACATTAATTTGAGATGGTGAATTATCTATATAAAAAAGAGCATCCCGATATTGTACGCCATCTGGATCAAAGAAATTATTCTCTAATAACTCCGTTGAATATCTTCTATAGGTTGAATAATCAAAATTGGCACTTAATGTAGTACTACTCTCCTTACCAAAACTGCCTTTATAATTAAAATCATAGTTAAGATTGGTAATAGACCGATTGATATGAGAGTTTGTGGTAATGTCAGAATCCAACACCCTCTGATTCAAAATATCTGTCGTATTATTTTTGTCAATATCAACCTGATTGTGATAGCCATACATTAAAATACCTACAGTTTGTTTGGGGCTTAAGTTATAATCTATCCCGCCATTAAAACCATTATTTAACAGGTGAGTAACACCTAAATAATTTTCATTAAGAGCTGTTTGGCCTATTGTTCTATCAATATCAAGTATGCGCGGGGTTTTACTATCATTAAAATTATAGCTACCAAAGAAGTTTAAATTTTTCATTCGATAATCCAGATTGATACCTGAATTTAATTTATAATCCTGACCTGTGGCGGCACTTTCAGTAATATTCGCCTTAAAGCCATAATCTTTGCTCTTTTTTAATATGATATTGATAACTCCACCACCAGATGCGTCATACCTCGCCGGCGGGTTACTGATGATCTCTATCTGGCTTATCATACTGCTTTGATAGCTTTTCAGTAAATCTGCCAACTGCTCATCAGTTAATTGCCCAATAGGTTTACCATCAATAGCTATCAAGGCTTTTTGGCCGCCTTTAACATAAACTCCATTATCTAAAATGCGCACACCGGGTGCAGTACCCAATATATCGAAAACTGAATTGCCTGCAGCCAGTATACTTCTATCTACATTAAGTATAGTTTTATCCGGCCTAACTTCAATATAATCCCGTTTAGCTGTAATTGTTACTTCTCTTAAATCATTAGTTGCAGGCAATAGCAAAACATCCGGCAAATGAATATTACTATTTACAATCCGGATTAGTGAGCTATAAAACTTTTTGTAACCAAGTTTATTAATTAAAACTATATAATTACCCGGGGTTACGCCCTTCAATTCAAAAACACCTTGATTATTACAAACGGTGGATTTCACAGCAGATGAATCGGAATTTTGAAGTAATGAAATTGTAGCGCCCTCTGCAAATGATGTACTTACAACAATAACTTTGCCTGTAATAGAGTAGCCACTTTGTGCGTACCCGAAGGAATATGTTATTGCGATGATTCCCGTTAAAAAGAATCCGGTTAAAAACTTCATTAATGACTGCCAGTAAAAACTGCTATATTTTGTGTAAGGTAACTATAGTTAAACGCTAAGTTAATAATAAAAATTAACCGTGAAAAATTTTGATAGATAACTAATCATCCCGTTACTGCCTGAATATTCAAATTATCCTTAAATTAGTACGCTAATTAAGCCTATAAAGTGAAAAGATTTAAAATGAGGAAATTTATTTTTTGTGTTACATTACTATCATGTGCCGTTAAAATATGGGCGCAAGCAGAACCTACCAGCTACCATATAGCTGTAAATAAATTTAAAACTTTTTACAACAGCAATCAGCCTGATAGTGTGTACAGTATGTTTAGCCCCGACATGAAACAGGCCTTACCGCTTGATGTATTTAAAACTACAACCACGCAGCTAAAATCACAATTAGGCAACCTAAACAAAACAGAATTTGTAAAATACAACCCGCCTCTTGGCATATATAAAGCAACTTTTCAAAATGATGCATTTTTATTAAATATTGCTTTAAACGCCAAAAATCAGTTTACTGGTTTGAGGTTAACCCCCAATGCAAGTAATATAACTTCTAATAATACGCTTGACCCGTCGTTGGTTGAAACACCTATTACTGTAAAAACATTGGTAGGAACAATTTCAGGCACTTTAACAACTCCTAAAGATGTATCAGGCAAAATCCCCGTGGTAATAATTATACCGGGTACTGGTCCAATTGATCGCGATGGTAATAGTACTACCGGTTTAAATACAAACATGTATAAGTTATTGGCTGAGGCATTAGGTAAAAGCGGAATCGCATCTGTACGTTATGATAGAAGAATGGTTGGCCAAAGTACTGGCAACCAAAAAGAAAGCGACTTAAGATTTGAGGACAATGTTGATGACGTAGTTAGTATAATTGATATACTAACAAGTGATGAGCGTTTTTCAAAAATAGTTATAGCAGGTCATAGCGAAGGAGCACTAGTGGGCATGCTGGCAACTGCTGATGAACCTGTAAAAGGGTTTATATCATTGGAGGGAGCAGGTTACCCCGGCGAAAAGATATTGACAGACCAAATGAAAAACCAACCTCAGTACATGGCTGATGGTATAAAAAACATATTGGATAGTTTAAAAAGGGGCAAAATAAATCCAAATGTAGATCCGCAATTATACTCCATTGCACGGCCGAGCGTACAGTTTTACATGATGTCGTGGTGCAGATATGACCCTACACAAGTAATCAGAAAATTAAAGATGCCGATACTCCTTATTCAAGGCACTACCGATTTACAGGTAACGGTTGATAATAGTCAGAAACTAAAAAGTGCAAAATCAAGCGCTAATTTAATGCTGATAAGAGGTATGAATTATGTGTTAAAAACAGCACCGGCAGACAAAGAGCCAAACTTAGCTACCTATAAACAACCCGACCTGCCACTTAATACAGAAATGGTAACGGATATAGTTGATTTTATACAAAAGCTAAAATAACGCTGCATTAAACTATTTTAATTTGATAAGCAGTTAACAAACCTGCTAATCCTTGTGAAGAAAAGATCGCGTTCTTGATATTGTTGAGCTCAGGATAGATGATATAGTTCTGGGCATCAACAAAATTAACTGAACTAAGATCGGTACGATTAAAAACAGCTCCCATTAAATCTGATCCGCTAAAAGATGAGCCAGCCAGATTAGCCTGGCTAAAGGTTACTTCTTTTATGGATGATTTATAGAACTGAGTTTTTGTCATTTTCCTGCCCATAAATGATGAATAATCCAATATGCAGGAGTCAAATTTCACACCGAATAAAAAGCTAAGGCAATCACTAAAATTTACACCCAGCATTTTACAATTGATAAAAGTTATATCATTAAGTGTAGCACCGTTTAACGCGACCATAGACAGATTACAATCCTGAAAAGTACACTCTAAAAATTTAGTATGTGACAGATCCGTATCTGAAAGATCACATTTTTTGAATATACAGCTCTGAAATTCTCTGTTTTTAATTGCTTTTCCGGTATAACTTATACCTTCAAATGTTTTATTATCATGTGTCAAAGCTGCATTTAAAGTATCCATATCTGTATACAGCAAAGATATAATTTAAATGATCTTTACTTTTTCCAGGCACCTAATAATCTTCTAATAATAACAATTTCGGCTATATGGTATGCGGCATGATCAGCCATCTGCAATGCTTCCAGTAAAATGGTTTGCCCGTTTCCACCTGGGACCGGCCCATACAAATCACTCTTTTCAACAAGCGAAATAAATTCATCCCTGTCGCTGTTAATTTGTTTTATAGAATCCTTCCATGCATCGTCATCTGCAGGCGCGGTTTCTTTAGGCCAATATTCACCGGGCCATTCAGGAGATTTATGATTGGGATCGATACAAAAATTCAGCATATCCCATTGTGCAATTCTAATATGTTCAACCAATTGCCAGATACTGTAAGGTAGGTTATCGGGTTTAACACCACGCAAATCGGCAGGTAAACCAGCCAGCGCTTCTTTTAAATCGGCATGCGCGCTACCACCCAGTAACAATTTTGATAATTCGGCAACTAATTTCTTATTCTGATTATCCATTGATGTAATTTTACTTAATAACAGCTATCCTCGTTTTTAGTTGCTGATATTCGATAATTTAAATCGCTACAACTATTGATTGCTTCTGCCGATTTTATTTGAAATGATTTTATTTCGGCTAAAAGTTTTAAGTTTACCTTTAAAAAATTAATTGATTTCCACTGTGAATAAAATAATCATACCACTCCTGCTTGCGGCTGCATTTTTTACAGGTTGTAAAAAAGATGGCTCTGTTGGGCCAGAAACAACTAAAGATGATGCCGCATTTACCGTTTATGAAGGTGCTTTTCTGGACGCGTTATGGAAACATGACCCGGATTGGGCAACATCGGTAGGATACCATAAGTATGATAGCCTTTTATATGCTCCGAGCAATAAAAACCGCGACAAGATGCTTGATTTTGACAAAGTACAGCTTGATTCACTGGATCATTACCCGGTAGAGAAATTATCGCAGGATAACAGGATAGATTATTACTTAATGCAAAACCAATTGCAGTACTCGCAATGGCAGATTACCTCCCTAAAACAATATATGTGGGACCCGAGTCAATATAATGTAATTGGCTCTTTTGCTACTATTTTAAATGAGCACTATGCACCGCTTGATAAGCGACTGCGTAACTTTTATGAAAAGATGGCTTTTATTCCTGAATACTATAAAGAAGCGCAAAAGCAAATTAAAGACCCCGTTGTTGAGCTTACTAATCTTGCAGAAGAACAGCTAACAGGTGGTTCAGGAGTATTTGAAAAAGATTTTGCTGACTCATTAAGTAAAAGCAAAATACCTGAAACGGAAAAGAAATTAATGCTTGACCGGGCAACTGCATCTGTTACTGCCATAAAAGGTTTTGTGGATTGGTTAAAAAACATGAAAAATGATCATCCGCGTAGTTTCAGGCTGGGCAAGGAGCTTTATGATGATAAGTTCAAATATGTACTTCAATCACAATATACCTCGCAGCAGATATTTAACGCTGCAATGGAGCGCAAAAAATATGTGCATCGCGAAATGGCAAAACTCAGCAAACAGTTATGGCCTAAGTATTTTGGCACCAAGGCAATGCCAAAAGACAGTCTTGATTTAATAGGCGAACTATTGGATACTATATCTGCCCAGCATACCACAGTTGCAGAATTCCAATCAACTATTGAAAATACCATACCTAAGTTAACCTCATTTGTAAGAACAAAGGATCTGGTTACGCTTGATGCCTCAAAGCCGTTAATCATCCGCAAAGAGCCTGCTTATATGGCTGGTGTAGCCGGTGCATCTATGAGTTCGCCTGGCCCTTATGATAAAGATGGGAACTCATATTATAACGTTGGTAGTTTAGCGAGTTATTCGCCTGAAAAAGCTGAAAGCTATTTACGCGAATACAATAACTATACGCTGCAAATCCTCAGCATTCATGAAGCTATACCAGGCCATTATGTTCAGTTAATTTATGCAAATCAATCGCCGAGTTTAATAAAATCGGTACTGGGTAATAATGCAATGATTGAAGGATGGGCTGTTTATGGCGAGCAAATGATGATGGATAACGGCTATGACAGTACTGAACCTGAAATGAGGTTAATGTGGTACAAGTGGCACTTGCGTTCAGTATGTAATGCTATTTTGGATTACAGCGTACATGCAGGTGGTATGACTAAGCCGGATGCTATTAAGCTACTAACTCATGAGGCATTTCAACAACAAGCCGAAGCTGAAAATAAATGGACCCGTGTAACTGAAACCAGCGTACAATTGGATTGCTATTTTACAGGTTATAAAGAGATAATGGATTTACGTGAGGCCTGGAAAAAGGATCAGGGAGATAAGTACAATCTTAAAGATTTTAACGAGAAATTTTTAAGCTACGGCAGTGCCCCGGTTAAATATATTAAAGAGGCAATGATGAAGAAACAAACCACAACCAAGGACGGCAATTAGTTTTAAATAAGCATATTTAATAAGAAAGGCGATATATTTAATATCGCCTTTCTTATTAAGATAATTATGCCCAGTGACCGGGAACCCAAACATATCCTCTTGGACGGTTACGCCAGTGGCCTGCTATCCAAACAGCATGCGGGCGTGGAGGCAATGCCCAATAACCAGCCTGGTAAACATATCTGCCACCCCTATTGGTCCATTCCTCAGCAACCCAAACGTGGCGGCGAGATGGTGCAGGAGGACGGGCAACTATAACCGTACTTGGGCGCGCAGGGCGTACTCTTACTACAATTTGTGCGTTACTTTTCACAGCAGTAAATAACGATACCGCCATAAATAACATTAAAACTTTACTTAGCTTTTTCATAATAGATAATATTTGTTTTATAATAATGAGATACCTAAATCTAAAAATGGTTTAATTAAAACTTACTTTTGGTGTACTGTTTTGAGACGATGAATCCTAAATTAGACAAAAGGCGCTAGGTTTTAATACCACAATTCCATTCAAATACAACTGTATATTACCTACCAAATGCTAATGCATAACCAATATCAGCAGTAGCGGCGCCAGTATTATTTTTACCATTTGCAGTGCCTTTCTGTATATTTAAAAAGCCGTAATTGCCTCCTCCTTCAATAAAAATACTGCTCCGCTTTATTTTATAAGCGAGGCCCAGATTACCCTCAATTCCAAAGTTCACCTTGTTAAGCTGAGATTTAATATTATTATTAGCGTCAAAAGACTGTTCGCCATAAGGTAGCGGTTGCTGGCCTGATGCATCAGCATAAAATTCACTTGACCCGCTGGTTACCTGATGTGCCGAAACGAGCAAACCTAAAAATGGCCCTGCATCAATATAAATTCTGAAAGGTGATTGATGAAAATTATAGCCAAATTTTGCAAGAACAGGCAGCATAAGATAATTTAACTTAGCCTCGCTTTTATAATTCGCATACAAGTAAGTTGGCGGGGTTTGATTTTGCGCCTCATACCCCGCGGCTATCTGTGAAGGTGTTGGGAATGCCTGTAAACCATCTTTTTTCCCTCCCTGAGATGAATATTCAAGCATTGGTTGCAAAGAAAACAAATCGCTGAATTTAAATTCGGCAAATATTCCAGCATCTGGCCCCTGCCGCGAGCTATAGCCAGTATTTAGGGGATTTTGCTCGCTACCACCAGCTGTTAAATTAGGTATACTAATACCTCCGCGAACGCCTATTGCTATATCCTGAGCACTTGCATTAAAATAAGACAACAGACCTAAAACTAATAAGTACAAAATTGATTTTTTCATAAAACAAGATTTAAAGGTTACTTAAATTAGTTGACTGCATCAACGCATATTGATGCTTGCGTTCGTTTATAGCGAATAGGAGTAGAATTACAAACGCTTATACTTAACTATTTAAAATAAATTTAGTTTTAATCTTTGGATGAATGACCCATTTTAAACATCTCTACTTACTAATTTATTATCTTCGTTCCTATGTTACCGCAAGAAGCTGAAAAGAGGATCTCATCAATATCTGCCGAATTAAGGCAGCATAATTACAACTATTATGTGCTCGCTATGCCAACCATTTCAGATTATGATTTTGATAAAAAGCTTGAAGAATTAATCGGTCTTGAAAAGCAATTCCCTGAATTTGCTGACTCCGACTCCCCTACTCAAAAAGTTGGTGGATTTATAACAAAAGAGTTTAAAACAGTGAAACATAAATGGCCAATGCTTTCACTGGGCAATACTTATAATGAACAGGAACTACTGGATTTTGACCAGCGTATACACAAAGCCATTGGTGATAATTTTGAATATGTGTGTGAGTTAAAGTTCGATGGATTATCCATGAGCCTTACTTATGAAGAAGGCAAACTCGTTCGCGCGGTAACACGCGGGGATGGTGTGCAGGGCGATGAGGTGACAACTAATGTGCGCACCATACACAGTATTCCTAAACACATCACTAATGGTGATTACCCCGATCATTTTGAAATGCGCGGTGAAATTTTCATGCATCTTAAAGCATTTGAACGCCTTAATAATGAGCGGATAGAAAATGGCGAGGCGCCTTACGCGAATCCCAGGAATTTCGCATCAGGCACCATAAAACTACAAGACTCAGGAGAAGTAGCTAAACGCCCTTTGGATAGCTTCATGTATTTTTTATATACCGAAAAACCCTTATTTAAAACACATTGGGAAAGCCTACAAGCTGTAAAAAGCTGGGAATTCCCTGTAAATGAGCATAGTAAGTTATGCGCCAATATTACTGACGTATTAGCCTTTATTAGCCATTGGGATAGCGGGCGACATAAATTGAGTTATGATATTGATGGGATAGTTATCAAAGTAAATAATTATTCGCAGCAACAAGAACTTGGTTTTACGGCTAAATCGCCACGGTGGGCTATCGCCTATAAGTTTAAAGCTGAACAGGTTGAAACGGAACTTTTAGCGGTAACCTACCAGGTTGGCCGTACCGGAGCAGTTACCCCGGTAGCAAATTTAAAACCTGTATTATTAGCAGGCACAACCGTAAAGCGCGCCACATTGCATAACGCCGATGAAATTGAACAACGCTTAAAACTACACGAGCATGATTGGGTATATGTTGAAAAAGGTGGTGAGATCATCCCAAAGATCATCAGCGTTAATTTGGCTAAAAGAACATCGGAACAACCAATAAAATACATAACCCATTGCCCTGTTTGCGGCACTTTATTAGAACGTAAGGAAGGTGAAGCAGCCTACTATTGCCCGAATGACGAAGGTTGCCGGCCACAAATTGTTGGTAAAATGCAGCATTTTATTGGTCGTAAAGCCATGAATATTGATGGATTAGGAGATGAAACAATTGAAACATTGTATGAAAAGGGCTTTATAAAACGTATAAATGATATTTATGACCTACATTTACACAGCGATGAGTTAAAACAAATGGGGCGTTTTGGTGAAAAGTCAATCAATAATATGCTCGAGGGTATTGAACAATCAAAGAAAATGCCTTTTGAAAAGGTTTTGTTTGGTTTAGGCATACGCTATGTGGGTGCAACAGTTGCTAAAAAGCTGGCGAATCATTTTAAAACTATAAATAACCTGATTGCGGCAAATTATGATGAATTGATAGCTGCGGAAGAAATAGGAGATCGTATAGCCTTAAGCATTCGCGAATATTTTGATAATGAACAGCATCTCAACGAAATTGAGATACTAAAAAATCAAGGGTTACAATTTATAGCCGAAGAGAAAGAATTAAAGCTGGAAAGTGAAAGCTTATCCGGCAAAAGCTTTATTATATCGGGTGTTTTTGAAAAGTATTCAAGAGATGAATTAAAGGATATTATCGAACAAAACGGTGGAAAAATTTTGAGCAGCATATCGGCTAAATTAAATTACCTGGTAGCTGGTGATAATATGGGCCCTGCCAAGCTTGAAAAAGCTCAAAAGTTAAATATCCCAATTATTTCTGATGAAGAATTACTTGCTATGTTAAATTGATTTGTAATAAAAATGATATACATTAAACCTTATTAAAGTTCATTCGTTTAAGTAATAGCGCTGTATATTCGCGTCCACCTATTATCTGTTAGTATGTCTCAAATTTACCAAATACAATCAGCTATTTTTTGCGAACCCTGCAAAGAATGCGGCGCAAGGCCGGTTTTGAAATTAGAAAGATCACAATATACTGTAATGTGCCCTAATAACCCCAACCATTACAGTACGAAACCTGGCTTAGCAGATGTTAATGACTGGAATTTAAAAAATAAGGCCCATAAGGTGTTTGAAAAAGGAACGCCGGTACAAAAGGCATCATAACGACGCAAAACATATATACGCCTTCACTTTTTGTTTAATTATTAAAGCGATATTAAGATAAAAGATCAAAAATTTATAAGCTAAAATCATAAAATCTTATCTTAGCATCCTTTAACAATAAACATGAACAAATTTCACGGAACTGGGGTAGCTATTGTAACTCCTTTTCAGGCAGACGGGCAGGTTGATTACGACGGGCTTACAAACCTGGTAAACTATTTAATTAATAACGGGGTTGATTATCTCGTATCCCTAGGAACAACCGGCGAAAACGCCACATTGAGTCAGGAAGAAAAGAAGAAGATATTTGCCCATACCGCGCAAGTTGTTGCAGGCAGAGTTGGCCTTGTAGCCGGCATTGCTAGCAATAATACACTTGATGTAGCTGAGCAGATAAAGCAATTTAACACCACTGGTTACGATGCCATATTATCTGCCAGTCCTGCTTACAATAAACCAACGCAAGAAGGCATATATCAACATTATAAAGCCATAGCCGAGGTATCTTCCCTGCCGGTAATTTTATACAATGTACCCAGCCGTACAGGCAGCAACATAAGTGCTGAAACCACTGTGAGGCTTGCTAAAGATTTTAAGAATATTATCGGCACCAAAGAAGCTTCAGGAAACTTTGATCAGCTTAACCAGATTATGCGCGATAAGCCTGAAGGTTTTATGATAATATCAGGAGATGATCCTATTACTTTACCTATGATAGCATTGGGTGCTGTAGGTGTTATTTCGGTAGTCGCTAATGCAATACCTCGCCATTTTTCAAACATGATACGCTTATGCCTTAATGGCGATTATAAAGCCGCTCAAAAACCCCATTTGCAAACTATTGACTTCACCAGGTTAATGTTTGTTGAAGGCAGCCCGGCCGGTGTTAAAACTGCCTTGAAACATTTAGGAATTTGCGGCGACGCACTAAGACTACCATTAGTGCAGGTTAGCGATACCACTGCCCAACGAATAATACAAGAGACACAAAAACTTATTAAATAAAAAAAAAGCCCGGTTAAATCAACCGGGCTTTTTACACATCATGTAAAGTTCTTTTCCAGAGGCGCCTTATTTCTTATTTTTAGATTCCTGGACTTCCAGTCTGATCGCTTGAGCAAGGTTTTTAAGGTCTTGCATACCTTTACGAACGCGGGTTCCTGCCGCACTGTTACCTTTGTTGTAAAACTTGTCAGCGTCGGCCTCAAGTGATGCAATCAATTCCTTTACTTCAGTAAATTTCTTCATTTGTGTTACTCCTTTTAAATAATGAGGGTTTATTGTTAACTTAAAGCTAATCTAAAATCTTTTTATCTAAAAAAAAACTTTAAACTAAAAAAAATACGGCCTTTAAAGTGGTTTTTTTCAACATTTTGCATTATTTCGGATATTATATCTTTATTATTTAATAATAATATAATTCTATTAGGTAAAACCTTTACCCCTTATACGGTTTAACAACTGGTTAAAATGTTACCAAAAAGATAATTTTAAAAGTTTGATGCTAAAATATCCGGATGATTTTGATGCGTTTTTATGATCAATTCGCCAAATAAGGTATTCGCCCAGGCAAACCATTTACGGGTAAAATCAGCAGCATTATCCTTATTAAACGATTCATGCATAAAACCAGTGCCCGCATGTGTTGATCGTAGCCAACTGATGCAGGTTTTTATTTCTGCTTTATCAGTTGATGTTAAGGCCCGGATTATAATACTCATAGGCCATATATAATTTAACCCAACGTGAGGCCCGCCAATGCCTTCGGCTGCTTTGCCCTTAAAGAAATATGGGTTATCATGACTTAATACCATCCGCCGTGTATTTTGGTATAGCGGATCTTGTTCAGTCATAGCTCCCAAATATGGCAACGCTAATAAACTCGGCACATTGGCATCATCCATGAATAGCTGATTGCCGAAACCATCAACTTCAAAAGCCAATACTTTACCATATATCGGGTGCTGAGCAGTGGCATATTTTTCCAAAGCAATATGTACTTCTTTTGCTAAAGCTGTACACTCATTTGCAGTTATATCATCCTTAACAATATTACGATACATTTCAGCCATTTGGTTTAGGCTTGTCACGGCAAAATAGTTTGACGGGATAAGGAATGGATAAATAGTAGCATCATCCGAAGGACGGAAAACAGAGCAAATTAAACCAACAGGTTTAACCGGGTTGCCATAACCACCAAGGGGTGCGGTATCGGTAGATACTTCTGTTTTTCGTTGGAAATGATATGGGCCTAAATCGTGCTTGCGTTGTTGTTGTTTGAATGTTTGGATGATCAGCTTGCCTGCCTTTTGCCAGTTTTCATCAAAAAAGCTGCTGTCGCCACTTATTTTCCAATAGTTATAAGCTAATCTTACCGGGTAACAAAGTGAATCAACTTCGAATTTGCGTTCGTGCAATTCGGGTTTCATGGTGGTGTTATCAGAGTCCCACTCACTACCCGTTGGGCCGAAGTTAAAAGCATTAGCATAAGGATCAATCAGGATGTACTTAGCTTGTCTGTTTATTACGCCTTTAATTACGTTTTTAAGCCTCGCATCCGACTTTATCAGTGGCATATAAGGCCAAACCTGCGCAGATGAATCGCGCATCCACATGGCGTTTATATCACCCGTAATTACAAATGTATCCGGGTGGCCATCGGCTTCGCTATAGTTAACCGTAGTATCTAAGGTATTGGGATAACAGTTCTCAAACAGCCATGCCAGCTCGGGATCTTTTATAGTTGCCTTGATACTTTTAATTTTCGCTTCAACGGCTTCGCTGGTAAACTTGCGATCGGCTAATTTAGGGCGAAGGCTTTCAAATTTAGCAAGCTTATTAGCGAACCAGGTAGGCCTTAAACCCATGCCGATACCGACAGTTGTAATTCCATTAACTTTTATAAAGTTGCGGCGTGTTATCATAGTTAGAATTGGTTTATAAACAAAAAAGCCTTTCGGCTATCCGAAAGGCTAATGTAAATGTTTCTTTATATTTTAAACAACAGGAACGTTATTTTCTTTATAAAATCCTGCTTTTAATTTTTCGCCCATTTCAGTGTAAGCATCTAATGTGCGTTGTACATCTTCCAGGCTATGTGCCGCGGTTGGTATCAACCTTAATAAGATAATGCCTTTTGGTATAACCGGATAGATTACAATAGAGCAAAAGATCCCATAGTTCTCACGTAAGTCGCGGGTTAAAGCGGTTGCTTCATATAGATCACCCTGCAAAATTACAGGTGTAACCATGGTGTTACTTACGCCAATATCAAAACCGCGTTCTTTTAAACCGGTCTGTAGCGTTTTAGCGATCAACCATAGTTTTTCGCGCAGCTCTGGCTTAGATTTAAGCAATTCGAAACGTTTTTTAAGGCCGATAACCATTGGCATTGGCAAAGCCTTAGCAAAGGTTTGCGAACGCATATTATAACGCAGGTAATTAACAATTTCGCGATCTGCAGCTACAAAGCCACCGATGCCCGCCATTGATTTGGCGAATGTACCGAAGTAAACATCTACAGCATCAACACAATCCTGCTCTTCGTGTGTGCCTGCACCAGTTGGGCCCATCGTACCAAAACCATGCGCGTCATCAACCAATAAACGGAAGTTAAATTTCTTTTTAAGCTCGCTGATCTCTTTTAATTTACCCTGCGCTCCGGACATGCCGAATACACCCTCGGTAATTAACAGGATACCGCCACCTGATTGCTCAGTTAATTTAGTAGCACGCTCCAATTGCTTTTCGCAGCTTTCCAAATCGTTATGCTGGTATACAAAGCGTTTGCCCATGTGCATGCGCAAACCATCAATTATACAAGCATGCGACTCCGCATCATAAACTATAACATCATTACGATCAACCAGCGCATCTATAATAGATAACATTCCCTGGTAACCATAATTTAGCAAATATGCAGCTTCTTTACCTACAAAGGCCGCCAAATCATTCTCTAATTCTTCATGATGGATGGAGTTACCCGACATCATCCGCGCACCCATTGGATAAGCCAAACCGTAATCAGCAGTTGCCTGCGTATCAGCTTCCCTTACTTCGGGGTGATTAGCTAAACCTAAATAATTGTTAAGGCTCCAAACCAGGTGTTCTTTACCGTTAAACATCATGTGCGGGCCTATTTCGCCTTCCAGTTTTGGATAGGAGAAATAACCATGCGACCATTTTTGATGCTGCCCAAGCGGGCCGCCCATGCTTTTTAAAATCTTGTCAAATAAATCCAAAATGGTAAAATTATACGTTAAAAATTTTACAAATATAGCCGTTTTACAGGGCCTTAACAATCCACAAAACGTAAAAAAGCCTTTGCGTATAATACGCAAAGGCTTCAAACATATTTTTGAAGTAATTAGTCAACATTATCGTGCAGGAAAGAGTTGTTATTTCTGATCTCTATCTTCCCTTCACTATCCGGTAATAAGGAGAAACGCGATACCTGACTTTCATCAGATGCAGGGGTTTCCTGCAAGGCTATTTCCTTACGTTTGTATGCCGGCACACTTTCCATTTCCTGTATGTTGCCGGTACGCAGTTTCATGCTCAGATCTTTTAAGCGCATAATACGCTCGCGAGATTTGCGCAATTGCTCTTCCATTGATTCTTCTGTTTTCAAATCATCGGCACCAACAACAGGTTCCGGCTCTTTTTCAATTTGAGGCTCAGGCATCTGAATTTCTGCAGCAGGCTCATAGCTGATAGAATCCGCGACTTTGAAAGTAAACTCACCCATATCTGGCTCTGTTTCTTCCATTGCAGGCTCGTCAGCAAGGTTATATTTTACTGCACCCGGATCTTCGTTGCGTGATGCGAATAGATCAAATAAACCAGTTTGCTTTGCTTCTTCTTTTTGCGCAGCATGTTTCATGTAAGGTTCGGCAGGCGCGTTTTCCTTAACGTGGTTTATAAACTCATTTACCGGTTTAACCAATGGTGTGTTTTCAGGAACCAGCATCGAAACAATTTTCTTGCTGCTGTTCTCTTTTTCACGCTCATCCTTGGTTTGGAAACCGGTAGCTATAATAGTAACTGATATTTTATCACCTAAATTCTCGTCAACACAATTACCCCATATCAGGTCGGCAGCTAAACCGGCTTCTTCCTGTATGTAATCGGTAATTATACTTACTTCATCCATAGTTACTTCTGTAGTCCCAGAACTGATGTTAAGCAAGATATAACGTGCACCTTCAATCTCGTTATCTTTTAATAATGGTGATGACAAAGCGCCCTCAACAGCTTTTAAAGCACGATTTTCGCCTTCGCCAGTTGCACTACCCATTATAGATACGCCGCTATCTTTCATAACGGTACGTACGTCTTTAAAGTCAACGTTTATATAACCCGGCAACGTGATTATCTCAGCAATACCTTTAGCGGCAGTTGTTAAAATGTTATCTGCTTGCGCGAATGCTGATCCTAGAGTAAGGTTACCAAATATCTGGCGAAGCCTGTCATTTGAAATCACCAAAAATGAATCGACATATTTTTTCAGTTCTTCCATACCGGCATCGGCCTGCATCTTACGGCGTTTGCCTTCGAATGAGAACGGAGTGGTGAAGATACCTACGGTTAATATATCTAACTCACGTGCTGCTTTGGCAATTATTGGGCTTGCACCTGTACCTGTACCACCGCCCATACCTGCTGTTATAAATAACATTTTGGTATTGGAACCCAGCATTTGTTTTATATCGTCAATGTTTTCAATAGCCGAGTTTTTACCCACTTCGGGGATTGAGCCTGCACCCATACCTTCGGTTAGGCTAGCTCCTAATTGTACCTTGTTTGGGATAGGGCTAAGTTCCAAAGCCTGCGCATCAGTATTACAGATAATAAAGTCGACACCTGTAATGCCTTGCTTGTACATATGGTTTACCGCGTTACCGCCGCCGCCGCCAACACCAATTACTTTGATGATTGATGACTTTTCTTTTAACATCTCGAACTGCATAATCCTTATTTTCAGTTATATCTATTTTGACGAATTATTAGATTTCACTAATGTAATAATATGACTTTTTCCACAAGGTTTTTCCACAATCGTTAACAATGTGGAAAAGTTACTATATGTGAATAAGTATACTAATCACAATCAATTTTGATGTGTTTAGCTTTATTTATTCTATTTTAAAAAGTCCTCATCTTTTATATCATCCTTTATAAACTTTTTGCTTCCTTCCAGAATTTTGGCAAATAAACCACCGGTTTTTCTTTCCTCAACAACTTTAGTTTTTTCAACTTTCAACTCAGTTGAAGCCTGTGTTTGGCCGTTATATTCCATTTTTTGGATGCCTTTTATCAGCAGGCCTATACCTGTTGCAAACATTGGGCTTTGTAACTCTTCATAAATATTTTTTGGCAACACCTCATTTTTTGCCAAATGTTCGTTAGGGTACCCTACACGGCAATCCAAGCCGGTAACATACTCTACCAATTGCGGCAGATGCTTAAGCTGCGCGCCACCACCTGTTATTACTATACCTGCTATCAATTTTTTCTCGTAACCCGAAGATTTGATCTCGTAATACACATGCTCAACGATCTCTTCCATACGGGCCTGGATAACAAAAGCCAAGTTTTTAACAGATATTTCTTTTGGCTCGCGCCCACGTAATCCGGGTACACATACAATCTCGTTTTCTTTGTTCTCTTCAGCCAGGGCAGAACCAAACCTTACTTTTAATTGCTCCGCGATATTGCGCATCACTGAACAGCCCTCGCGGATATCCTCCGTAATACTATTACCACCAAAAGGAATCACAGCGGTATGCCTGATGATGCCCTCGTGGAAAATAGCCACATCGGTAGTACCACCACCAACGTCAACCAAAACAACTCCGGCTTCTTTTTCCTCATCGCTCAAAACCGACTCAGAAGACGCCAATGGTTCCAGTATCAATTCCTGGCTTTCCAGGTTTGCTTTATTTACACACTTTACAATGTTCTTGATAGCAGTAACCTGGCCAGATATAATGTGGAAGTTTGCTTCCAAACGTACACCAGCCATACCGATAGGGTCTTTTACACCCGGTTCGCTATCTACCGTAAATTCCTGCGGCAATACATGGATGATCTCTTCACCCGGAGGCATTACCAGGTTATACATATCCTCAATTAGTTTGTCAATATCCTTGCGGCCGATTTCACTATTTAAATCACGACGGGTTATCAGGCCGCGGTGTTGTAAACTTTTGATGTGCTGACCAGCAATACCCACGTTTACCACACGTATCTCTACGTTGGATTGTGTGCCCGCAACTTCAACTGCCTGGATGATACCTTGCACGGTTTTGTCAATATTTGAAACCATTCCGCGCGTTACACCCGCCGATTCAGCCTTTCCGATACCCAGTATTTCAATCTTCCCGTTTTTGCTTCGGCGGCCAACGATGGCACATATTTTTGTAGTTCCGATATCCAACCCTACCACGATTGGCGAACTCTTTTCCTGGCTTAAAACTTTGTCCATATTATTTCACTATTTGAGATGTGTCTGTAATTGTATTAATAGAATTCTTTATCACGCTATCCTTTTTGGCGGCAATAGCGGCAAGCGAATCCTGTTTGGTTATTTGGTTTTTTACACCGATAACCTGGTTTGCATATTTTATATTTATAATTTTATACATGCCCCACCCTACCTGCGGCAATGCTTTTTTGTAAAAAATCAACAGGTTGTGGAACTTCGCATCCAGCGAATCCGCATTACCTAATAATATCCTTTGGCTGCCCACGCGAGGTATCAGTTCAATCTCGTGTGCCTGATTTACGTAGATCTGTGCTATTTGCGCATCCCAAAGCGAATCCCTGCGGATATAATCGGCAGTTTTATAAACCTGGGTAGCGATATCAGTATGCAATGTATCTACCTTGCCACTAAACGGCTCTTCAATAAAACCATTAGCTACCAATACCCTCGCGGTAAAGTTGTTGGATAATGGGATCTTCAAGCCATGTGAATCCACATAAAAATCCTGATCGAATTGGTTCATGATACGCAATATCGGCTGGCGCTGAGTGATCTCGACCCTGATCACATCATCCATATCAATATAAACCCTCGCCGTTTCAATAAAAGGATTAGCCTTTAGTTTATCCTCCAATGCACGTATGTTAATACTTTCAATTGGCCTGCCTATTAACGTATGATTTTTTACGTGCAAAATATTATCGATCTCCTGCTGATCAATAAAATATTGATTGCCGGGGATGTAAACTTTTACATCCTTACAAATAACCTGTGCCTTTTTAATTTCAATGAAACTCATGAGCACAACCACGCCACCCAAGCTGATTAACCAGCAAAGGCTTATGAGGATGTACCTAACAATGGGTTTCTTAAACATTACTTAAAGCATTTTTTAAAGGTTCAACCAACTGATCAATATCGCCCGCGCCTACTGTTAACAATAGGGCTGGTTTTTCATTTGCTATGGCATCAATAGTTTGCTGTTTAGTTAGCTTACGTTTGTTAACTAAATTCATGCGACTTAATATCATTTCTGCATCCACACCTTCAATTGGCAACTCGCGGGCCGGGTAAATATCCAACAGTATCAATTCATCCGTCATATCCAGCACTTCGGCAAAGCCTTCAGCAAAATCGCGGGTGCGGGTAAATAAATGTGGTTGGAAAATGGTCACTAATTTTCTGTCTGGGTATAATTTTTTTACGGAGTTGATGGCAGCACGCAATTCTTCCGGGTGATGCGCGTAATCATCGATATAAATATGTTCCGAAGTTTTTACGATGTACTCAAACCTGCGGTGTACGCCGCGGAATGATGCTAAAGCACTTTTAATGGCATCAGGTTTTACGCCTAAACGCAAAGTTGCTTCGATTGCTGCCGTAGCGTTTTCTACATTGTGAAAGCCTGGTATGCCTAATTGAATATCTTTAATATCAGTATTTCTATTTCTAAAATCAAAATAGAAACTACCGTTTTCAATACGGATATTTAACGCGATAGCATCAGCTGCATCTTTAATGCTATAGGTATAGCCTGTATCTAAAGGCAAATCTTGTTTATGAATTAAAACACCACCGTCTTTAATCTGCGAAGCGAACATTTTAAAAGAATCTGTTAAATGCTGATGATCGCCATAAATATCCAGGTGATCGGCATCCATGGAAGTAATAACCGCGATATCCGGATATAGGGTAAGGAATGAACGGTCATATTCATCAGCCTCAACCACTACAATATCATTTTTACCATAAAGTACATTACTGTTATAATTTGACGCGATACCACCCAAAAATGCAGAGCAATCTTTACCGGAATCTTTCAGAATATGAGCAACCATAGTTGATGTGGTTGTTTTACCATGTGTACCGGCAATAGCTACTGTATATTTTCCTTTGCTAATCAGACCTAAAACCTGTGAGCGTTTAAATAATTCAAATCCCCGTTTTTGAAAAAAGCCAACAATTGCCGAATCCTTTGGAATAGCGGGGGTGTAAATTACCAGCGTACCTTCGTCAGGTTGCCGGAAGCTCATCGGTATCCATTCCTCGTTATCATCAAAAATGATCTGGATGCCTTCGTTTTTCAGTTCATTAGTTAAATCAGTTGAAGTTTTGTCGTAACCACAAACAATACAGCCTAAATGATGAAAATAGCGCGCAAGGCCACTCATGCCAATGCCGCCTATGCCTACCAAATAAACTCTTTTTATGTTTTGCAGTTCCATTTTACTTTTACTCCTTGTTTCAAAAAACCTCTCCCCCGCCTAGCGCGGAGGATGAGGCTAAGATTAAACTAATTGTTATTAATTGTTATTTTCATAACTTCTTTCGCAATCACTTCATCAGCATTGGGTAAAGCCAGTTTACCGATGTTGTTGCTTAATGTTTTTCGTTTGTCTGTATCATTTAAGAGCTCAATAGCTCTGTATATCAATTTTGCTTCGGCATCTCTATCAGCAATAAAAACAGCCGCGTTATCATGTACCAATGCCAGTGCATTTTTAGTTTGATGATCTTCGGCCACATTTGGCGAAGGCACTAATATCACCGGCTTTTTCACTACGCATAATTCGGCTATTGTACCTGCCCCTGCACGTGATATAATTATATCAGCAGCTGCATAAGCCAGGTCCATGCGGTTTACAAACTCCATTATGCGAATGTTGGGGTTGTAATCTTCGCCCAGCTTTTCGATGATGCTTTTGTAATAGAATTTACCTGTCTGCCATATAACCTGCACATCGGAAGCAATAATCTTATCTAAGCCTGCCATCACGCTATTGTTTAGTGTACGCGCACCCAAACTACCACCTGTTACCAATATCGTTTTTTTATCGTTGGATAATTTCATCAACTCAATCGCCTGCATTTTCTTGCCTGCGATATCAACCGACTCTTTACGGATAGGGTTGCCGGTTTTGATGATATTTTTAGCAGGAAAAAACTGCTCCATGCCATCATATGCCACACATATTTTGGCGGCCTTTTTACCCAACCATTTATTGGTAATACCAGCATACGAGTTTTGCTCCTGTATTAAATAAGGGATGCCTTTAATAGACGCCGCATATAATAACGGCCCCGATGCATACCCCCCCACGCCTACAACCGCGTTTGGTCTAAAATCCTTTATTATTTTTAACGCCTTCCTCAAACTGCCAATCAGTTTGATTGGGAATTGCAGGTTTTTAACAATTGAGCCTCGCTGTATTCCCCGGATATCCAGACCTATAATTTTATAACCGGCAGCAGGCACTTTTTCCATTTCCATACGGCCAAGCGCGCCTACAAATAATATCTCGGTTGTTGGATCAAGCTTTTTTAATGCATTGGCAATAGCAATAGCCGGGAAGATATGCCCTCCTGTACCACCACCACTTATTATTATTTTTTTGCCTGACATTGCTTTATGTTATATTTTCCACCTACGGCGGAATTAATTTTTATTTTTTCTACCAACATTTTCCGCCTACGACGGATACCTGCCGGTTTTATTACTAATCGCAAAGCTTACGCTACTGCTACTTCTCTTATTTCGCCCACTACCACTTTAGCTTCATCATTATCACGACTAACCGATAGTATGATACCAAACGCTATGCTTGTAAACAGTATTGATGTACCACCCATACTTACAAATGGCAAAGGAACACCTGTTACCGGGCCTAAACCTACTGCTACCGCCATGTTGGCAAAGGCTTGTATGGTTAAGCTAAAACTTAAGCCTGCTGCCAGTAATGTACCGAAGGCTTTTGGCGCTTTGGTAGCGATTTTTATGCAGCGGTATAATAAAAACAGGTAAATGGCTATCAACAGAAAGCCACCCACCAATCCATATTCTTCAATGATGATGGCATAAATTTCATCTGAGTATGCCTCTGGTAAATAGTTTATCTCGCTACTTTGTCCCGGGCCTTTACCGAAGATACCGCCTGTGGCGATAGCTATTTTAGCATGATCTGCCTGGTATGATTTATCGGGATTAGCTTTTTCGGGATGCAGAAACGTATCTATACGAGCCATATACACGTGCCTCCGCGGGCCGAGCATTACTACCGCGCCCAATAATATGGCTCCGGCTAAACAGGTAATGGCAATTTGTTTAACGCTGATACGGCCCATTATTAACAACAATATACTTACACCGAACAACATTAAAGCAGTTGAAAGGTTGGCCCATGCGATTAATATAAATACCACGCAAACCGCACCCATAATCGGCACAAAAGATTCCTTTACATTCTTGATATTTTCCTGCTTTTTGGAGAGCGTTCGTGCCAGGTACGTAATGAGCGCAAGTTTGGCCAAATCGGATGTTTGGAAACTTAATCCCGTACCCGGGATAGCTATCCAACGGCTTGCATCATTTACATGACTACCGAAAGCAAGGGTATATATCAACAACGGAATGGTTATATACATCAACAATTTTGATATACCTGCGTAATAGCGATAATCCAACCTATGGCAAATGTACATGAGCGCTAAACCGGCAAGCATCATAGCTACGTGTTTCATCAAAATAGACTCAGCACCTACCCCACGTTTATACGCAAGGCTACCTATAGCGCTGTAAACAGACAGCAACGAAATAACAGATAGTAAAATTACTATCAGCCAGATCCACCTGTCGCCTTTTGTATTGTTGAGTATCTTGTTCATGTTATTTTTTTCATCTACACATCTGCATATTTACACATCTGCACATCCACTACAATTCTTTTACTGCTTGTTTAAATTGTCTTCCTCTATCTTCATAATTTTTGAAAAGATCGAAACTTGCGCAGGCTGGTGATAATAGAACCGTATCGCCTTTGGTTGCCAGATGATATGACATTTGCACCGCTTCTTCTGCTGATGAAGTGTTTATTATAATATCAACCACATCTTCAAAGGCAGCGTGTATACGGCTGTTATCTTTACCCAGGCAAACAATGGCTTTTACTTTTTGCTTAACTAGTTCTTTCAGCATGCCATAGTCGTTTCCTTTATCAACACCACCCAATATCAGGATCACATCGCTGGTCATGCTTTCAAGCGCGTACCAGGTTGAGTTTACATTGGTAGCTTTTGAATCATTGATGAAGCTGATGCCGGAAATCTTTCCAACAGACTCTAATCTATGTTCAATATTCTTAAAATTACCCATACTCTCCCTTAGGGTTTCGTTGCGTAATTCGAGCACTTTTGCTACAATACCTGATGCCATAGAATTGTAGATGTTGTGCTTGCCTTGCAGGGCCAGTTCGTTGATTGACATTTGAAAATGTTGTTGGTGTGTGTTGATGACAATATTGTCTTTATCGAGATATGCTCCCGGTTCAATGCTTTTTTCTATCGAAAATGGTAACAGTTGTGCCGCAAAGCTCCTCGATTCCATTCCTTTAATGGTTTCAGGATCATCAGCACAATAAATAAAATAATCAGCCGCGGTTTGATTTTGCGCTACGCGGAATTTCGAACCCACATAGTTTTCCATTTTATAATCGTACCGATCTAAATGGTCGGGCGTTATGTTTAATAGTATGGCAATATCAACCTTGAAATCATACATGTCATCCAGCATAAAACTGCTTAACTCTAATGCATAATACTCGAATTTCTCGGTGGCTACCTGGTAAGCGAAACTCTTACCAATATTACCAGCCAGACCTACATTTAAACCCGCATTTTTCAGGATATGATAGGTTAAGCTGGTTGTGGTTGTTTTTCCGTTTGATCCTGTTATGCCGATGATCTTCGCATCGGTATATCTTCCTGCAAATTCAATTTCGGAGATAACCGGTATGTTTTTTTCTTTTATCTTCTTAACGATTGGAGCCTTATCAGGTATACCTGGGCTTTTTATTACTTCAACAGCTTTTAAAATTTCAGCTTCTGTATGTTGTTGTTCTTCGAAAGGTATATTCCAGTCGGTTAACTGCTTTTTATAATTATCAGCGATAGCGCCAAAATCAGATACAAAAACATCATAACCCTGCTGCTGGGCAAGATATGCCGCACCCACGCCGCTTTCGCCAGCGCCTAGGATGGCAATTCTTTTTCCGTTAGGATTTTGATTTATGTTTTTGTTGTTACTCATTCTCTTTTTATCGCTTGATAATTACTCACCCGGCCTTGCTTCGCTCGGCCACCCTCTCTTCGCCTGCGGCGGAAAGAGGGAATTTTACTTTTTCAACTAATCTCTAACCTCTATTCTCTGATCTCTAAAACCTATCTCAACTTTAATGTTATAATAGTTAGTATAGCCAATAGTATGCTAATGATCCAGAAGCGGGTTACTATTTTCGCTTCGTGGAAACCTTTCTTTTGGTAATGGTGGTGCAATGGTGCCATCAGGAACACCCTGCGTCCCTCGCCAAATCTCTTCTTGGTGAATTTGAACCATGACACCTGCATAATTACTGATACGTTTTCGATCAGGAATACACCGCAAAGCAATGGCACCATCAACTCTTTTCTTATCATTATAGCGAAAACCGCTATTATACCGCCAATAGCCAAACTGCCTGTATCGCCCATAAACACTTGCGCGGGGTATGAATTGTACCATAAGAAACCAACACATGCACCTACAAATGCCCCTGCGAAAATCACCAGCTCACCTGAATTTGGGATGTACATAATGTTTAGGTAATCGGCAATTACCGTGTTACCAGATACATAGGCCAGTATAGCCAATGTAATACCTATTATAGCTGAAGTCCCCGTTGCGAGGCCATCAATACCATCGGTTATGTTTGCCCCATTGGATACCGCTGTTATAATCACAATTACAAAAAACAGGAATACTACCAATGAATAATGATCATATCCGGTACCAATGAAATTTAACACTTTGCCGTAATCGAACTCATTGTTCTTGTAAAAAGGCATAGTGGTTTTGGTAGATTTAATATCCTGCGTGTAAACCGGGGCGTTACCTTTTAAGTGAAAGGCTACAGGTGCATCGTACTTTACAGGCAACTTTACTTCCTGGCGAATAATGATGTCGGTATTAAAATACATGGTGAAACCTATAAATAATGCTAAACCAACCTGACCAGTAATTTTGAATCTGCCAGCTAATCCTTCTTTATTCTTTTTAAATACTTTAATGTAATCATCTAAAAAACCAATAGCGCCCAACCATAAGGTAGTTACAATCATCATGATGATGTAGATATTATCCAGCTTTGCAAACAGCAACGTTGGAATAAGTATCCCCAAAATAATAATGATACCACCCATTGTTGGTGTACCAGCTTTTTGCATCTGACCTTCTAAACCTAAATTTCTTACACTTTCGCCTACCTGTTTGTAGCGCAGATAATCGATTAACCTGCGGCCATACACCGTAGTAACGATCAACGATACAATCACAGCCATAGCCGTACGGAACGTGATGTACTGAAACACCCCTCCTCCCGGAATGCTGTAATTTTTATTTAAATAATTGAACAGATAGTATAGCATCTTCTTTTATTTATTGGCTTACAATTCCATTAATTTAAATTGGTTAACTAATTCTTCCATATCATCGAAATGATTTTTTACGCCATTTATTTCCTGGTATTTTTCGTGGCCTTTACCAGCCAATAATATAATATCGCCGGGGCGAGCTAAATGACATGCTGTTTTGATCGCTTCTTTCCTATCGGCGATGCTTAGCGTATTTCTTTTAAATGCCGGGTCAACACCGTCTTCCATATCCTTGATAATCTGCGTAGGGTCTTCAGTGCGTGGGTTATCGGATGTCAGTATCACCTTATCACTCCACTCACAGGCAACTTTAGCCATAATAGGGCGTTTGGTCTTATCCCTGTCGCCTCCGCACCCTATAACTGTTATTACTTTCTCATTTCCTTTACGGATGTCGTGAATGGTGCTTAATACATTTTGTACAGCATCAGGCGTGTGTGCGTAATCTACTATCCCAATAATCTTATTAGCAGCAACTATGTATTCAAACCTGCCTTCGGCACCTGATAGTTTGCTTAGCACGGTTAACACTTTTGCCCTGTCCTGATCCAACAACATCGCGGCAGCATAAACAGCTAATAAATTGTAGGCGTTAAATGTACCCACCATTTTAAACCATACATCTTGATTATCAATCTGCAGTAATAAACCACCAAACTGATTTTCCAAGATCTTGGCTTTGTAATCGGCCATGTTTTTTAAGCCATATGATTTTTTGTAGGCGATGGTATTTTGCAGCATTACATTGCCGTTCTTGTCATCAACATTAGTTAACGCGAAGGCATTTTTGGGCAATCCATCAAAGAACGCTTTTTTAGCTTTCAGGTATTCTGCAAAAGTCTTGTGATAATCTAAGTGGTCGTGTGTTAAATTGGTGAAAATCCCACCTGCAAATACTAAACCCTGTATACGGTGCTGCGCAATAGCATGCGAACTTACTTCCATAAAACAATAATCACAACCTGCTTCTACCATTTCATCCATCAACCTGTTTAATTCAACCTGATCGGGAGTGGTGTGGGTAGATGGAATTATTTGTCCGTTTATTTGATTTTCTACGGTTGATAATAGGCCGCATTTATAACCTAGATCACGAAATAATTGATATAATAAAGTGGCGATGGTAGTTTTACCATTAGTGCCGGTAACGCCAACCAGTTTTAATTTTTTAGATGGATTATCGTAAAAGTTAGCGGATACAATACCTAAAGCTATGGCTGAATTGCCAACCATTAAAAAGTCAACTTCGGCAGCGGTATGCGCCGGAAGATCTTCGCAAATAATAGCGATGGCGCCATCTTTTATGGCTTTATCGATATAATCATGACCATCAACTACAGTACCTTTTACGGCAACAAACAGTGAACCCGGTATTACCTTACGTGAATCAAATACTACCGCGGTGATCTCTACATCGGCACTCCCCTGTAGTTCAGTGAATGCAAGCCCCTCTATTATTTCGCTCAAATACTTCATTGCAATTCAATTGTTATTTTTGATCCCTTAGGTATTTCACTACCCCCAGTTACTGATTGTGCAGTAACCATGCCACTACCTCTTGCTATTACTTTATAACCCGCGTTACCCAATCTGTACAAGGCATCACTTAAATCCATGCCTACTACAGAGGGCACTACACCACTTTTATAAACTGCTTCCTGGTAAGTGATACCGTTGCTGGTATCAACACCCGGTGTATTTGACGCGTATAGTGGTTTAACATTAAGCGCGTTGTAAACCGTATGTAATGCTTTGGTATTTCCCTGTTTAATTGACGGTAACGTAGTATTACCAACAAAACGAACCTGTGGAGCTTGGTTAATGTCCAGATCACTTGCGTAAACCCTATCGGCAATTTCCCTAAAAACCGGGCCTGCAACTAAAGCAGCCAGGTAAGCGCCTTGTGTTGGGTGATTGATCACCACTATCATAGAATATTTGGGGTGATTGGCCGGGAAGTATCCACAAAACGATGCCTGATAAGTTTTATTAACGCCATAACCCGATGATCCGTTAGCTATTTGCGCCGTACCTGTTTTACCGGCTACGGTATACAATGAGTTTTTGATGATTGTTTTACCGGTACCTTCGCTAACCACACCCTCTAACAAGCCTCTCATCTTACTTAGGGTTTCATCAGAACATACTTTAGGGTTGATAACTCTTGCATGAAATTGCTCCACTGTATTACCCATACGTTGTATTTCGCGAACGAATATTGGCGCTATCATCTCACCATTGTTGGCTACCGCATTATAAAAAGTAAGCATTTGTAAAGGCGTCATCTTTTCCTCATAACCATAAGCCATTTGCGGCAGGGTTAGCTTGCTCCAGCTTCTTGACTTCGGTGTTTTGATCAATGGCTGACCTTCACCCGGAATTTGTAGCTCAAGCTTATCGTTCAGGTGATAGCTATATATCTTATCGGTAAATTCCGACGGATTAGCATTATAATTCGCATATACAAATTTTGCCGCCGCCACGTTCGATGATTCTTCAAAAGCTCGCTTTGCCGACAGGGTTTCATTATGCTCAACATCCGTAACAGTATATTTATTGTTGCCTGGTATTACATGGCTTTTACCACCATCGCAATACATGGTTGAACTGGTATCTATCTTATGCTGATCTAACAACGTCATGTAGGTTGCCAGTTTGAAGGTGGAACCCGGTTCGGTAGCGTCACTTATGGCATAGTTTAATTTTTCCTGATAATCGCCATCTTTAGTACGGGTAAAGTTGGCAATAGCGCGAATCTCGCCGGTAGCAACCTCCATCAAAATAACACAACCATGGTCTGCCTGGCTTTTGATCAATTCATTTTTTAAAGCTTGCTGCGCAACATCCTGAAAATTAACATCAATGGTTGAAATAATATCAGCACCTTGCACCGCAGGCACCTCGTCTTCATCATCATTAACTGGAATCCAGGTACCGCCAGCAGTACGCTGCATTAGGCGCTTGCCGTTTTCGCCATTAATATAGTTGGAGTATGCGCCTTCAAGCCCTACAGCGTTTTTTACGTTTTCGTTTTTATAACCGATGGTACGGGCGGCCAATGTACGGAATGGTAGTATGCGCCTGTTTTGCTCAACTACAATCAGACCACCTTTGTATTTACCCAGGTTAAATAGCGGGAATTTGCGAATCAGTTTTAATTCCTGATAAGTTACTTTACGCCTGATTAGCACATAGCGCGCACTGTCTTTACGCGCATCGCGCAGCAAACGAGAGAATCCGCTTTCAGACATATCAGGATACAACTGCGAAAGCTTAAGCGCCAGAGAGTCTACCTTGCCATAAAATATTTTATCTTCGGATATACCACCGGCCATCATATCCATGTGCAACTCATACTCGGGCACTGAAGTTGCCAGTAAACTACCGTCAACAGCCAAAATATTACCACGCGCCGCCTCTACCGCTTCGTAATGTGTAGATAGCTTGGCCGACATGGTTTTCCATTTTTTACCCTGCACAAATTGCAGGCGAACAACTTGTACCATTACCGCCCCGGCTAAAATTAATATCAGCCCGAATGCCAAATAAACCCTGAGTAGTATATTACTTCTTATACTCATTGCGCATCCTCCTTCACAGTTATTTTTTGTGGTGGCTGCATAGATGTTTTTATACCTAAGGTATCTGCGCGTTTTTCAACCTCGGTTAAAGTACTTTTAAAAGCCAGATCAGCTTTGGTTGATTTATAATCCCAGCTTAACTCTTTAACTTCTTTAGTAAGCTTATCAATATCGCGGATATTCTTTTCAGCTAAATGACGGTTACCAATATACACCATACCCAGCAGGGCCACATACAACACAAAAGGCAATGCTTTGGTAGCTGCCTCAGTTGTAATAAAGCCTTTGGTTAGAAACTGCGTTAAAAAATTATCGGGGATTTCCTTTACAGTCTTTTCCTCAACAACCAACTTTTTTTCGGCTTCTACCTCTTCCTGAATTTCTGTGCGTAAACGATTGGTCATTTTTTTACAGCTATCCTTAATTTCGCGCTTCGTGCCCTGTTATTCATTTTTATTTCTTCTTCGGATGCAGTTATCGCACCGCGACTTACCGCCTCCAAAGGTTTTTGATCGTTTCCAAAAAAATCCTTTTCTACCTCGCCACTGAACTTACCTTTGGCGATGAAGTTTTTCACTAGCCTGTCCTCTAACGAATGATAAGACATTACTACCAACCTGCCGCCCGATATCAGAATATCAGCCGACTGGGTCAGGAAATCCTTTAATGCTTCCAGCTCCTGGTTAACCTCAATACGCAAGGCCTGAAAAACCTGTGCCAGGTATTTGTTTTCTTTTCCTTTCGGGATGCGTGGCGAGATAGCATTTTTCAGATCAGCAATGGTAACTATCGGCGCAATCAATCGAGCCATTACAATTGTATTGGCTAATGATTTCGCGTTTTTTATTTCACCATAAACACCGAAGATCTTATGCAAATCGGCTTCGGAATAAGTGTTCACAACATCCTTTGCACTAATACCTGATGCCTGGTTCATACGCATATCCAACGCCGCATCAAAACGGATGGAGAAACCGCGTTCGGCTTGATCGAACTGATAAGATGAAACACCCAGATCAGCCAAAATACCATCAACCGGAACAGCGCCATGCAAACGGGTAAAGTTTTTTATGTAACGAAAGTTTTGATCAATAAAAGTAAAGCGATCATCAGCAATGATATTCTGCTGCGCATCCACATCCTGATCGAATGCCAACAATTGGCCATCTTCGCCCAAATGTTTCATAATCTCGCGGGAATGCCCTCCACCGCCGAAGGTTACATCAATATAAGTACCGTTTGGTTTTATATCTAAACCTTCGATACATTCGGCAAGCATTACAGGGGTATGGTAAGTGTTACTCATCTTTCCCTCCTGCTTTATTGTTACCTAAAACTTTTTGCATCAGCGGACCAAAGTTATCCGGCTCTTCATCCATCATTTCATTATAAATCGACGAATCCCAAACCTCGATCTTATTGATCAAACAAGTAAGGATTATATCGTTTTTAATACCAGCGTATTCCAATAGGAATTTTGGTAACAACACGCGCCCGGCAGCATCCGGACTTAACTCGGTAGCGCCACGGGTGAAATAACGAATCACCTTAATATTATCTTCTTCGTATTCGTTAAGTTTGCTAAGTTCGTCCAGCTTTTTGTCCCATTGCGACTTTGTGAAAATTACTAAATGCTTTTTGGCACCAAAACCACGGTTAATGACCAACCCTTCTGTTTCAACCTCAGGAAGTTTTTTCTTGAGGCCAGAGGGAATCATCATCCTTGATTTAGGATCCAATTTACATTCAAATTCTCCGGTCAAATACGACATTAGCTGACTATAGCATTAATTGTTATGTAAAAGTAAATACTTTTACCACTTTCTACCACTTTGAAACACCAAAAGTTTTCAACATTTTGGACTATAGCTTATTTTTTGATTTTCTGGCCGAAACAACTGGGTATAAGCCGGTTTGCCCACAAGTTTTGCGGAAATAATTGACGGGAATATGTTAGTTACGGGTGCATAAGTTTATTTAAGCGAATGGCGAGCGCCTATAAATTGGGAAGGACTGAAATTATTGCTCAAAAATGGAGCTATTATTTAGCGATCAGGATAAAAAGACTGACAAATACAATGAAAGTCACCCTAATTAATTGAGCATTAATATAAACCCGGGGATATTCAGCAGAGCGAAGCCTATAAAGTAAATAGCCAATTACAGCCGCCAAAATAAAGAAATCGGCAATGAGCGGATAGCGGTAACTGTCGATATTTACTTCGCTTATCAGAATAGTCATCACCCCTAAAGAGTAGATAAAACCCAGTACAATTGAAATGGTATTACTGTAATTATCAGTTGGTTTGCCGATAAAATAAAATCCAAACGGGAAATATACCAGCGCCAACAAGATGCAGAATATCTCCAGAAAAAAGAATGACTGAAAACCGAACGCATACCTTACAATGGTTGCTACCACTACAGAAAGGATAAGCACGATCTCAGCGAAATGCATCTTCTTTACCGAACTTGATACCTGGGCCATCGTATTAATTTCCTTTCTTAAGCATTTGAATAACTAACTATACGATAACAGAAATTGTTTTCAGATTTATACTGAATAAGTATTGCGATTACCGCCGATAAATGTATTTTTACATAATAGATTGACCATGAAAACATTATTTACTTTAATGCTGGTGCTGTTAAGCTTTGGAAGCTTTGCACAAAGCGCTCCCGACTCTTCGACCACTGTATTAAATGCAGCTTATACAAAAGCGCAAAATGAACATAAAAATGTGATCCTGATGTTCCATGCCTCGTGGTGCGGCTGGTGCAAAAAAATGGAGGCTTCTATTAATGACCCTGACTGCCAAAAGTTGTTTAATGATAATTACATTATTGTTTACCTGGATGTTTTAGAACGCCCCGGAAAAGAAAACCTGGAAAACGCGGGCGGGCTTGATGTAATGAAAAGCTTTAACGGCGACCCTAACGGCGGCATACCTTTTTGGGTGATATTGACCCCAAGCGGCAAGGCTTTTGGCAACTCGTACAAACCACCGGTAGGTAGTAGCGTTGGAACCGCGAAAGATAATGTGGGCTGCCCAGCTGAAACTGATGAAGTGGCTTATTTTGTAAGTCTGCTAAAATCATCATCAAAATTAAATAATGAGCAATTGGCTGTTATTAAAAATCGTTTTTTGAAGAATAAGCCTGCGAGTACGAACGCGAATTAAACTTATTTTAGATTGTTTGGCTAAAGCCAACGTTCTTTATTTTTTTAACCGCCCCATAAATGGGACGGCAATGAGTTTATCGCTAAAAGAAAAAACGAATACTTGTTTTACGTTTATATGCTTCTTCAAACAAAGATTTAATTTCCCCAATAACGATGTTAAGGTCTTTGTCAGATGAATAGTTATTAAATATATCACTATCAATAACTTTTTTTATTTCAGTTAAACTTGAAATATGTTCATCCTCGAAATCGTCTATTAGCTTGCCAATCATTTTATTGATTGAATTGAAAAAATCAGCTTTCAAAAGTTTATAGAACGACTCATCATCAAGATTTAATTCTATTAACTCTTCACGTTCAGCCATATCATAATCTAACCTTTCTTCGGCTATAGAATCCCTTGGTACAGATATAAATTTCATGGCTTAAAAAACTATATTTACATAACCCTAACCTTCAAATAACTTGGATGCTCTTTTGAGGTATAAACTCTATTAGTCGCTTTTTTAAAGTCGGTATCCTTTGCTTTCATGATATTTTCAAATACCTGTGGGTTGCGGTCGATTAGCGGGAACCAAGTGCTTTGTACCTGTACCATAATACGATGACCCTTTTTAAAGGTATGTAGTACATCCTGCAATTCAAAATTTACCGGGGTTATTTTGCCGGGGATAAATGGCTCAGGCTTATCAAAGCCATTACGGTATTTACCACGCATGGCCTCGCTGCGTACCATTTGCTCATAGTTAGACATGAAGGTATTTGGTGCTGTAAACTTATTGTTTTGGGCAGAATCAGGGTAAACATCGATCACTTTTACCACCCAATCGGCATCGGTGCCAGTGGTTGATACTTTTAGGTTTGCGATGATGTTACCTGCAAGCGTTATATCCTTGTCCAGCACATCGGTTTCATAGGTTAACACATCCGGTCGGCGGGATGCAAAACGTTGATCTGCGGTCATGTATTCGCGTTTCATGTCATCAGTAATATCGCTAATGAATGGAACTGGTTTATTGGGGTCAGATACATATGTATCGCTATAATCGCCTGTATTGGGTGGCTCTGTGAAAGATAATTTTCCTCCCGGCAGGAAATAAAGGTTTTTATCTTCCGCATCTTTTGGCGGCCATGATTTGTAAGTTTTCCATTCGTTTTTACCTGTTTCAAAGGTGGAAACTTTTGGGATATCAGTATCTGTTCCTTTTAAATAATGACTAAAGAAAGCAAACTCTATCTTTTCGCGGTAATAAGGGCCTTGCGCACCACCAAATTCAATATCACCCAAATGATCACCGGGGCCGCGCGACCAACCGCCATGTACCCATGGGCCCATCGCAAAATAGATTGGTGTGGTTGGGTTATCCTTAACTAAGGTTTTGTAGGTGTTTATCGCTCCATATAGATCTTCGGCATCATACCAACCACCAGTAACTAATACGGCGGTTTTAATATCATGGAGATGAGTCAGCACATTACGATCTTTCCAATGCTGATCGTAATTCGGATGATCCAGCATTTCCTGCCAAAGGCGAACAGTGTCTTTATAATTTTTCAAATAAATATCTGTAGTGTGTTTAACCGAGCCCATTTTCAGATAATACTCGTAACCATCTTTTGTGCCGAAATCTACGCTAAAACCCCTGCCTTGTGTTGGTTTATCGTCCTGCCTGTTTGTGAAGAACGGATAAAAACCAAAATTAGCCACCAGCATAAACGCGCCATTGTGAAAAGCATCATCACGATACAAATCAGCAATTGGCGCCTGCGGTGATGCAGCAACCAATGCCGGATGACGGCTAAGCAATGATGTAGTGGTGTAAAACCCTGGATAAGATATTCCCCACACCCCTACTTTGCCATTGTTGTTGGGTATGTTTTTAATCAGCCAATCTATGGTATCATAAGTATCGGTGCCTTCATCAACATCTTTATTGGTTTTGTGATTCTCTAATTCGGGAGTCATTTCGCGGAATATGCCTTCGCTCATGAAACGCCCACGAACATCCTGGTAAACAAAAATAAATCCATCATGAATGAATAATGAAGACGGGCCTATAGCAGTTTTATATTTATCAACCCCATAAGGTGCAACACTGTAACAGGTGCGATCCATCATAATGGGATACGTTTTTGATTGATCTTTAGGAACATAAACGGATGTGAACAGCTTTTTGCCGTCGCGCATGGGTATCTGGTACTCGTATTTGGTATAGTTTGCCTTTATATATTCGACATCCGGGGCTTGTGGTTGTTGCGCAAAAGAGAAAGTAGCTAGAAGCATAAAGCCGATAGCAGTAATCAGTTTTTTCATGGACGGGTTAGTTAAAATGTAAAAATAGCAATGTCTGCATTAGAATTACAGAAATTTTAAATTAACAGGTTAAATGTAATTGGTACTGGATAATATAACGGCAACAGGTTACACTACCGGGATTACTAATATACGGGATAAAAGTAAAAAAGGCACTGACAACGTTGAGTCAGTACCTTTTTATTATGCATTATTCCGACCTTAAAATCGGAGATTGCCACGCTTCGCTCGCAATGCCGAAGCGGAGAAATGACAATTATTCGTTAATTGCTTTTACGCCAGGTAACTCCTTGCCTTCCATGTATTCCAGCAATGCGCCACCACCTGTTGATACGTAGCTAACTTCATCAGTCATACCAAACTTGGCAACTGCCGCAGCTGAATCGCCACCGCCTATTAATGAAAAAGCACCATTTTCAGTAGCCTTTGCAACTGCCTCAGCAATCGCCTTGGTACCAATCAGGAATTTCTCCATTTCAAATACACCCATCGGGCCGTTCCATAAAATGGTTTTCGATTCTTCGATTACTTTGCTAAACAACTTAATTGTCTCAGGACCAATATCTAAACCCATCCAACCGTCAGGTATCTCGCCTGTTTTGGCTAAGCCGGTATTTGCATCATTTGAAAAAGCATCAGCCGTAATATTATCAACCGGAAGCAACAGGTTTACACCCTTTTCTTTCGCTTTTTGCCTAAGACTTAGTGCCAGTTCCAATTTATCAGCTTCAACCAATGAAGTACCTATATTGCCACCATCTGCTTTAGCAAAAGTGTAAGCCATACCACCACCAATAATCAGGTTATCCACCTTATCCAGTAGTTTTTCTATCAGTTCAATTTTATCAGATACTTTTGAACCGCCCATAATAGCCGTAAAAGGCTTAGGGGCATTATTTAATATTTTTTCGGCGTTGGCAAGTTCGCCAGCCATCAGGTAACCAAAGTATTTGGCGTCAGGGAAAAACTGCGCGATAACCGCTGTTGAAGCGTGTGCACGGTGAGCGGTGCCAAAGGCATCATTCACATAAACATCACCCAAAGCAGCTAATTTTTTAGCGAAGTCAACATCGCCTTTTTCTTCTTCTGGATAAAAACGCAGGTTCTCTAATAAGAGCACTTCGCCTTTGTTTAGTTTTTTTGCTTTTTCAATAGCCTCTGCACCAATGCAATCATTAGCAAATTCCACCTGCTGACCTAGCAGATCAGACAAATGAGGCACCAAATGCTTCAATGAATATTTCTCCTCAGGGCCACCTTTTGGGCGTCCTAAGTGCGACATCAGTATTACTGCACCACCATCGTTTAATATTTTTTTGATGGTAGGCAGGGCAGCCGTCATACGGTTATCGTCGGTAATGTTATAGTCCTTATCCAAAGGAACGTTAAAATCCACACGGATAAGGGCATGTTTTCCGGCAAAACTTATTTGATCTATGGTTTTCATATTGTTTAGTCTTAATGTAATCGGGCGCCAAATTCAGCATTTTAATTCTAAATCCTGAACGTAAAAGTAAAAAAGCTGTTTTAATTAAATGTTACCACTATAATTGGCGGCTCATAACATAGTGCGGTCCAATGCCTTTGATCTCAAATTCGTCGGAAATTATTTCGAAACCACAGTCGTGATAAAACTTTGAAGCCACCTTACGGGCATTGCACCATATATAGTTGGCATTTTTTTGTTGCAGATAATTTATAGCATAATCCACTATGATCTTGCCGAAACCTTTGCCACGATACTCAGTTAACGTTGCCATGCCTCGAAGTTGATAGCCATTGCCAATAAGTTCGCCATAGTTTTGGGGATGAAGAGATACCACAGTAGCAAGAATGTCGCCATCATAGTACCCTAAATGAAATGCGCCCTCAATCTCATCAGTAGGGAAACGGCATTCATCAGGTGTAAGCTTATTATCGCGTAAAACAATATTACGAACCTGCAGTATATCAGTTGGTTTAATAAATTTTATCATTTTATTATTGTTGTGAAAATTTCACAAAATGGGCATTATATGCCCGAACGGCAATTATAGTGAATTTGTGTTCGATTTTTATAAGTAAACTTTATAACCAAATAGGGTCAAATTAAACTTGTAGCACGCATATTGTGTATATTAAGATCGATGCGATACATTAAACCCATTTTACCGGTACTGATATTAATTTTTGCCATTACCAGTTGCAAGAAAACGGGTGTCAGCTCGATGAAAAACGCTGCTATCGATACGGAAGTTTTGATACACGAAATAAAGTTTAACGCCCCAATTCAATACGTGGTAACCAGTGTAAGCGGCGACACGCTTAAGATGATCTATTATGAGAATGTAAGTTTGTTTATTCCTCCTAACGGATTAAACCTTTCTTACGCATTGCATTTAACCCAAGATTTCAGCGGTTCGTTACTAAAGAATTTCAACTATAATGCGTACGACCAGTATGGCGATTATACCTATGATTGGGCCGACGACAATCTGAATAATGTTACCAAAACTATAACCGATACCACCATTAATGGCACTAGTATGAAGAATATTACCGTTGAACGGCCATTCATCTTTACCAAAGTTTACAATAATGCCCAACTGGCAACTGCCGAAAAAGATTCTGTAAATGCTGTTACTACTGATAAGATAAGCTTTAGTTCGTTTGCTTATTTTGGTAAAGATTACCCTGCTACTACAACAAGTACAAATATATTGTATCTATCTCTAAAATAATTACAACTCGCTAATCCTCTGCACCAGATCAACCAAACGGCTTGAGTAGCCCATTTCGTTATCGTACCAGCCAACCACTTTTACCAGGCCACCTACTACAGAGGTTAGCTGCGCATCAAAAATGCAACTATGTGGGTTGCCCAATATATCGGTTGATACGATAGGATCTTCGGTATACTCTAAAATATTTTCCATTGGGCCAAGTGCTGCCTGCTTAAATGCTGTATTGATCTCCTCAACTGTTGGCAGCTTTCTAAGACTACAGGTAAAGTCTGTTAATGAGCCATTTAGCACAGGAACCCGTATTCCGGCACCGCCTAATCGTCCATCTAAATGAGGAAAAATAGCGGTTACAGCCTTAGCTGCCCCTGTTGTTGTGGGGATGATAGAGGCTGATGCCGCCCTTGCCCTACGCAAATCCTTATGTGGCGCATCATGCAGACTTTGGTCACCTGTCATGGAGTGTACGGTGGTAATATAACCATCGATAATCCCCCAGTTTTCATCCAATATTTTCACCATTACTGCTACATTATTGGTGGTACAGGAGGCATTTGAGAGTATTGGCGAACGCAAATCAACCTCACCATCATTCACCCCTAAAACCACCGTAGGAACATCCTTAGTGCCTGATGGCGCTGAGATAATTACCTGCTTGGCACCGGCGGCCAGATGCTGCTCTGCACCTTGGCGGGTGATGAATTTACCGGTTGATTCTATTACCAGATCAATGTCCATTTCCTTCCAGGGAAGGTTTGATGGCTCGCGATCTGATAGTACTTTTATTTTTTGGTTATTGATGTAAAGATGCTCATCATCAGCTGTTACTGTGCCCTTAAAGCCACGATGAACGGAATCATACTTAAATAAATGAGCGAGCGTGTGGGTATCGGTTAAATCGTTTATGGCAACAACTTGAATATCAGGATTGCTTAACACATTCCTTAAAAATATTCTTCCTATCCGCCCGAAACCGTTTATTGCAACTCTCATAATTTAATGTCAGTAATTGAGCCACAAATTTACGCAGACTGATTTTAATACGATAATAAAGTTTGAAGTATGGCGGGGAGGTGACTAACGATGCTTACCTACAATTTGGCTAAAGCCAGTAAACCAGCCAATTAACCCGTTGGCTAAAGCCAACGGCAATAAATAACATTCAAGCAGCATGATCAATTCATTGCCGTCCCATTTATGGGACGGACAAAGCAAAAATAGCATACGGCTTTAGCCAAAAAACCTAATACAATATCTTATAAAATTCCTTTATCGCCCTACCCGGGTCAATAGCTTTGTTTACCGCTGCTGATACCGCGATACCATAAATACCGCCTGTTGCTAATAAAGGATCAACGTCAACCAATTGTATGCCTCCTACAGCTATTACAGGGATCTCAATAGACTGCTCTGCCACCAGGCGATAACCCTCAAAACCAAGCAGCGGCTTATTATTCGGCTTGGTATCCGTATGCGCGAATGGACCGTAACCACAATAATCAATAACCCCGGTAGCTTGTACCCTTAACAGGTCTTTTATATTAGTGGCCGAAGTTCCCAAAGTCTTATCCTCGCCAATATGCTCGCGGATGGTTTTCAAGTCAGCCTCAAAATCCTCAATGTGAACACCCTGTGCATCAACCTGATCCAACAAATGATAATGATTGGTGACGATCAGTGTCATCCCCCATTCATCGCAGATCTCGGCTATCTGGTTTATTTCTTCTATCAGTTCCTCGTCCGTTTTGGTTAAGCAACGGTATTGCAGCCAGTTAGCGCCTGCGGCACAAGCTATTTCTGCTTGTTCAACATGGCTGCGGTTAGGCAGGTCTTGTGTTAGGTAATGGAATTTTGATATGTATTTTTTCATTTGTCTGAACCTTGATTTTTATGTTATCCTTAAATTATCCTGCAAATCCATTAATCATTCGAGTCATGGTTCAGACAATTTTTACTTCTTCAACACCTCAGGTATCGGCATACCAATACAGCCGTTTGGTGCTTGTATGTGCAACAAAGCTGCAATGGTTGGTGCAATATCCGTCATGTGGACTTCACGTACCGCTATACCGTGCTGTATGCCCCATCCCATAAATACCAATGGAATATGGTTATCATAAGGGTTCCAGGTGCCATGCGTGGTACCCGTTGGACCGCCATCACCTGAACCATGACCAGTAAACCATGCCGGATCTAATATGATCTGTATAGCACCACTATTTTTAGCGTTGTAGCCGTTGATTATCCGCTCGCGCAAAGGCTCAGGAATGCTGGACGAAGCTACTTTAGTCATATCTACCGCATATTCAATTTCTGGTTGTTGTTGCAGGTATTTAATGCACTCTTTTTTAAGTTCATCCTGATCAATATGCAGGTAGTTTACAATGCGGTAGTTAAAGTTTACCTGGTAATTATTCAGGCTCAAAACTAACGAATCCGCTTTGTATTTATTCAGTAGCACTTTGTTTATATCCTTCAAAACACTTGCTTCGTCCCACACACCGGCAGGAATATCGTGGTCATTCAAAAACGCGGTGTTATGCGCCGCGCCATGATCCGCAGTAAGGAAAACTGTATAGTTACCTTTACCCACCTTGGCATCTAAAAAGGTAAGGAAGTTAGCTATATCTCGATCCAAACGCAGGTAAGTATCCTCGATCTCCACCGCGTTAATACCAAACTGATGACCAATATAATCCGGTGACGATAAGCTCATTGCTAAAAAGTCGGTTTGATCGCCCTGGCCCAATTGTTCACCGTTTATAGCGGCAACTGCCATATCAATAGTTAAGGTATTACCGTAAGGTGTTGAACGGATCAATCCAAGACCCAGTTTCTTATAAATTGCCGATGTTTTTACCGGTAAGGTTGGAGCATCGGTTCCATTGAACTTTCCTTCGTATTTACTGTCGTCTGGAGTACTTTGCAGGTAGGTTTCTACCGGATATAGTGAGGTCCAGTCTAACTTTAAGTAAGTTTCAGGTAGCTTTTGGTCATTAAAAGCTTTTGCCCATTGCGGCAATTCCTTCATATAATAGGTGCTGGTTATCCAGTTTCCGCTCTTATCATCAAACCAGTAAGCCGCATTTGCAGTGTGTCCCGCAGGTAAAATTCCACCTCTATCTTTCAACGCTATACCTATCACTTTCGACCTGAAATTAGTCGCCAACCTAAGCTCATCAGTAACCGTAGTCACCAATAAATTACGCGGCGACATCTGCCCTGCCTTTGATTCACTACCCACAGTTTGTACGCTGTTATCCTCGGCACAGTACATTGATTTTCCAGTAGCCTGAACGATGTAATCATTACCGGCAATACCATGTATAGATGGCACCGATCCGGTGTAGATACAAGTATGTCCCGGGCCGGTAAAGGTCGGGATATAATTTACCTGGGTATTTTCGCAGCTAAAACCCTCATTCAATAAACGCTTAAAGCCATTGTTTTGGTAACGATTATAAAAGCGGTACAGGTAATCCCAGCGCATTTGGTCAACCACAATACCCACCACCAATTTAGGGCGGGGAATCTGAGTTGATGCCGGAGCGACTGGCGCGGCTATTATAGTTTTTTTCTTTTTTGTTTGTGCCGATACATTAACAGCAATAAATGCAAACGCTACTAAAAGTAAATGTTTAATTTTCATTGTTTTGGGTTAGTGTGCAAATATCAGTAATGTAATAAAAATTTCACGTGATGCTTATGTTAAGGGAAGTTTAAATTAAAGTTCAATAGCGAGCATTGGGTTACCCTTGAGAGGGGCAGGGGTGTGTTCTACAACTAACCGTATAAACACACCCCTGTCAATCCACTATATTACGTGCCCCTTCTCAAGAGGAGAATTGGTCTATCTCCTAAAACGGCAAACTCGCAGCCAACGCACCTTGCACTACGCTCCTCGCACTGATTAAAACTTCAAACTCAACCCAACCAAAAAGTTAATCGGTGCCTGCGGAAAAAAGGAATTATAATTAACCACTTTACCATTCTCAATATCCGGATAAGTAGCCCCGTTTGATGAATAGTTCGCGCTGAAAATATTGTTTATCAATAAACTGATGCCTATGTCTTTAACCGATTTTATGCTGAAGTCATAATTCAATCTAACACCATTTACAAAATAACTATTCAGATAGCGATTTGATGTAGGATCAGATGGTGCATAGCCCGGCGGATTGATATTGGATGTATTATCCAAATACTGGCGGCTCACATATTTGCTGATAAAAGCGATCTCGCTACCTTTAAATGGCATAAAGCCAATTTCGCTGGACGCTACAAGATCAGGGGAGAAAGCGATATTTGTTTCTTTGGTTTGATAACTCACCTCGCTGTTATTATCATAGTCAAATAAAGATTGATCGAAGTTTTTAACCTTGTTTGCGCTCCATGAAGCCGTCGCCGACCATATAAACCACCTGTTAGGCCTTATCCTGCCGTCAAACTCCAAACCCTCTCGAAAGCTGTTTTTCACATTACTTTGTATCTGGTCGCCTACATCATTCAGCGCGCCGGTTACAACCAATTGGTTATAGTACAACATGTAAAATGCGTTGATACCGCCGGTAAATATACCTTGGGTAGTACGGTAACCCAGTTCCCAGTCTTTTAAGTTTTCAGGTTTTGGGCGACTGTCAGGTGTTGATTGTACATAATCATCTCTATCAGGCTCATGGTTACCTACACCAAATGATAGGTAGATGTTACTTTTAGGATCGATCTGATAGGTGATACCGGCCTTCGGGTTAAAAAAGTTTAGTTTCACCTGCTCCTGCTCGTTTTGCAAGGCATCGTTAAAACCTAAAAACGAGTAATAAATATGGCGGTACTGCATATCGGCATACAAAGTGAACTTGCCTAACTTGTAATCGGCTTTACCATAAATATTGAAATCGGTTTTAAAAGCGTTATCACTTTCATATTGATAGTTCGGGCCAATACCCAAATTTTGCTGCGACCATTCAATATCATCATAATGCTCGCCGCGATATTCATTATAAGCACCACCTAAATTTAAATTAAGGTTGTGGTTAGGCTGATACTTGAAATTATAGGTAACTCCGTAAAACTTATTATTTAACCACAATCGGCGGGTTAAATTACTGGTAGTATCATTCGGTTTTGGCGTTAACCCATAATTTTTAACGGAATCAGCGGTCTGATATTCCTCATAATAACCATACCCATGCGTATAATGCAGCGCTCCGCTGAATGATATTTTATCCGATATTTTTTGGTCTACCAATAATTGATAGTGTATCTGCGTATAATTATCTGTTTGGTTTGGATAATAGCTACCATCAGGTTCTAATCCGAGGCTGTTATAAGTACGATTGGTCTTTAAGCTATCCTCGGGCACACCATTCCATGCCTGGTAAGTGTGCTCCGTACCACCGAAGGTCACTAACCTGATCAGTGTATTTTTACCATAGTAAGCACCATTCAAAAAATATGATTTCAGGTTTGCCGATGCCCTGTCGATATAACCGTTTGAGGTAATGCTCGATAACCTGCCATCAAAAGTAAACTTGCCGCCTAAAAGGCCCGTACCTATATTTAAGGTATTTTTTAAAGCGCCGTATGAACCTGCGGAGTTATTTAGCTCCAGGTAACCGGTATCGCGGCGGGTAGTGGTTTGTATATTGATACTGGCCCCAAAAGCACCCGCGCCATTGGTTGATGTACCTACGCCCCGCTGTATTTGTATATCATTAACCGAAGAAGCAATGTCCGGTATATCTACAAAGTAAACACCTTCTTCTTCCGAGTCATTATATGGGATGCCGTTAATGGTAACGTTGATACGTGTAGCATCAGAACCGCGAATATGAATATAGGTGTAGCCGATACCTGTACCACCGTCGGATGTGGTAACAACCGATGGTGTTTGATCCAGCAAATAAGGCAGATCCTGTCCGAGGTTGTTCTTTTGAATATCCTTACCACTTAAATTAGTAAAAGCAATAGGCGCATTAAGGGCAGCCCGGGTAGCATTTACAATAACCTCATCGTTCAAAATAGTAGTCGTATTAAGCGACAGGTTAACGGTAGTATTACTTTTTAGGTTGATGGTTTTAATAGTAGCTTGATAGCCAATATATGTAATCTTGATGCTGTAATTGTCGGCTTTTAAGTTGGTAAAACTATACTTGCCATCGGTACCCGAGCTGGTGCTGATATTTAAGTTTTGAATGCGGATGGTGGCGCCGGATAATGGCTCGCCGGTCTGCTGGTCGGTAACTTTACCGGAAATAGAGAATTGGGCCGATGCCAAAACAGGCAACAGCAAGGCGAAAAACGCCACGAGTAAATTTTTCTTCAATACGAATAAATAAAACTTGTTAAACCATCTGCATACCAAAGGGTTGAATATGCAGTACACTTAACTTATTACCTCTCCCTACGCCGGCATTACCCGGATCAGGTGCATGTTCGTCTTACAGGTCGATGATTTTTTAATCACGACTTCTAAACAACAATGGGTTTGATCTCAGCCTGTCTTTCAGTTTGATTGCTCAAAGCAAGGCACCCCTTGAGAATTATGGGGCAAAGATAGAAATGATTTCGGAATATTATTGTTTAGGATTTCGGATATAGATTATAACGGAAGTATTCTAATTCGTTTTTTATCTTCATCCAATACGACCAGAGCACCTTTTTCCAACAAGTCGGTATAAGTTTCAATAGCTGAGATCACCATCTTACTAAGGTGGTTTATAGTAACATTTTGGGTTCTAACTTGAATAACGCTTGGTTCCTCTGCTTTGGTGAGTGCCAAAGCTGTACCAAAATCCAGATCGTGGGTAAAAACAACATGGTCATTTTTCCTAGCCCAATCCATTAATACAGAATCAGGGGCATCAAATTTACCCACATCCGACCAATGTTTCGCTTCAATATTGTGGCGACTAAACTCCTGTACCCATTCAGGAGATAAGTTCATATCGATAAGTATTTTCACGCAGTGGCGAGTGGCACCTCAATTTCTTCCGAACGCCAGGCAGCGTAAGATAATGCTGCAATTAAATCTTCAGCCTGTAAATAGGGATACATTTTTAAAATTTCATCCGATGTCAAGCCAGACGCTAGCAAACCTATAACCGTTCCTACAGTCAAGCGTAAACCCCTTATGCAAGGTTTACCCCCCATTACTTCGGGATTAAGTGTGATCCGTTCTAAATTTTTCATTTCAAACCCTTTGCGTTGTAAACAAAAATAAGCATTATTTATAAATCTTTCCTACTTTCGGCTTTCTGATCTCATCTCTTTCGGACTTTCTGGCTTTCCGTCTTTCGGACTTCATTCAAAAACCATACTTTTGCAAACTTTATAAATACGTACTATGCTAAGAACACATACCTGCGGCGAATTAACCATCAGCAATTTAGGCGAAACCGTTACTTTATGCGGATGGGTACAAAAATCGCGCGATTTGGGGGCTACCACATTTATTGATGTGCGCGACCGCTATGGCTTAACTCAATTGGTTTTAAATACTGATAACGATGCTACCCTGCGCGAAAAGGCTAAAGGCTTAGGCCGCGAGTTTGTATTAAAGGTTACCGGTAAGGTAATTGAGCGTACCAGCAAAAATGCAAAAATGGTAACTGGCGATATTGAAATTGCCGTTACAGATATAGAGATATTAAATTCATCAAAAACGCCGCCATTCATCATTGAAGATGAAACTGATGGCGGTGAGGAATTACGTGCCAAGTACCGTTACCTGGATTTGCGCCGTAACCCGATACGCAACAACCTGATGCTGCGCCACAAAATGGCCCAGGAAATACGTAAATATTTAGACGGACTTGATTTTATCGAGGTGGAAACCCCTGTATTGATCAAATCAACCCCCGAAGGTGCACGCGATTTTGTAGTTCCAAGCCGTATGAACCCGGGCGAGTTTTACGCTTTGCCACAATCACCACAAACTTTTAAGCAGTTATTGATGGTGAGCGGATTCGACCGTTATTTCCAGATCGTAAAATGTTTCAGGGATGAGGATTTACGTGCCGACCGTCAGCCTGAGTTTACCCAGATTGATTGTGAGCTATCCTTTATCACCCAGGAAGATATATTAAACATATTTGAAGGCCTTACCCGCCACCTGTTTAAAACAGTTAAAGGTATCGACCTGATCAAATTCCCACGTATACAATATGCTGATGCCATGCGTTTATACGGTTCCGACAAACCAGATCTTCGTTTCGGGATGGAATTTGTGGAACTGAACGGTATCATGAAAGGCAAAAACTTCAGCATATTTGATAATGCTGAACTGATAGTAGGTATCAACGCTAAAGGCTGTGCAGAATACACTCGCAAGCAACTGGACGAATTAACCGAATGGTTAAAACGCCCGCAAATCGGCGCTACCGGCTTAATTTATTGTCGTTACGGAGCTGATGGTACTTTAAAATCATCTGTAGATAAATTCTACGGCGAAGATGATCTGACCAACCTTGCTGCCTCATTAAGTGCTGAGCCGGGCGATTTGATCTTGATTTTAGCAGGCCCAAGCCAAAAAGTACGCAAACAGATGAACGAGTTGCGCCTGGAAATGGGCACTCGTTTAGGTCTGCGTAATAAAAATGATTTCGCGCCACTTTGGGTGTTGGACTTCCCATTATTAGAGTGGGACGAGGAAACCGAGCGTTACCACGCTATGCACCACCCATTCACCTCGCCAAAACCTGAAGATATAGCCATGTTGGATACCGAACCTGGCGAAGTACGTGCCAATGCTTATGATTTAGTAATCAATGGGACTGAAATTGGCGGTGGCTCTATCCGTATACACGACAGGACTTTACAAGCCTTAATGTTTAAGCACTTAGGCTTTTCGCCGGAAGAAGCTCAAAAACAATTTGGCTTTTTGATGGATGCCTTTGAATATGGTGCTCCGCCGCATGGCGGCATCGCCTTCGGTTTCGATAGGTTATGCTCTATTTTCGCGGGATTGGATTCAATCCGTGATGTTATAGCGTTCCCTAAAAACAATTCAGGCCGCGATGTGATGATCGATACACCATCAAGTATATCAGATGCTCAACTAAACGAACTTAAAATAACAACTACATTACCCCTTTAATAGTGAAAAAAACTTTTATAATAATCCTGTCGATACTAACAATTGGGTTTGTATCCTGCAAAAAAAGTACCGCAACAGTTAGCGCAGCACAACAAGCTATTATTGATGATGGATTAATAAAAACCTATATATCATCGCATAACATTGATAGTATAAAAAAAGATTCAACTTCGGGCATCTATTATAAAATAATCGCGGCAGGTACAGGGGCATACCCAACGGCTAAATCTTCGGTAAATGTTAATTACCAGGGCACGCTGCTTAACGGAACCATATTTGCACCTGAAGCTAATATCGCGGGGTCTCCATTAGCTGATTTTATTACAGGTTGGCAAATAGGTATTCCATTTATTAATACAGGTGGCACTATAATGCTCTTATTACCATCCCGTTATGGGTATGGCGATAATTCACCAAGCCCATCAATTCCAAACAATTCAGTACTGATATTTACCATTCAACTGGTTAGTTTCACTAATTAATAATAGTAGCGACTTTCCTAACAATAAAATTACAGTATCTGCAATAAATGGGTAAGCATGCATAAAATGTTTTTTATTAACTTGGCACCATTAATATAAACTGTTAAAATTAGTACAGTATATAATTTTCACTCAAAAAATCAGTTATAGCGTTATACAACAATATGAAGAGAATACTTTTACTATCCGGATTACTTATCATTCTATTTTCTGCATGCAAAAAGCAATCGTTTAATGATACCAGGCAGGCTACAATTGATAATCTGAAAATACAGGCTTATATAAAAGCTAACAATATAGATAGCCTCACAAAAGACCCATCTGGCCTATATTACAAAATAATAACTGCAAACCCAGGCCCTCACCCAACATTAACTGATACTGTACAGGTATCCTATGTTGGAAAACTGCTCAACGGTACGGTATTCGACACTGAGACTGCAATTGTATTGGGTCTGCCCGGTGTTATTAAAGGCTGGCAAGTAGGCATTCCGTTGATAGGTGCCGACCACATTAACAAAGCAGCCAGGATCAGGTTGATCATCCCGTCTGCTCTTGCTTACGCCGATTCGGGAAGCACCGCTGGAGCGGTAACTATTCCACCTAATGCAGTGCTTGATTTTACCATTGACCTCATAGGCTTTTATCAATAATTGCCCAACCTCCTATTCATTTGCAGCAAAAAGCAGTGGCGCAGCGCAACAGCTGAGCTACTGTTTAAAAATCATGCTATACATTCGGTAAAATCTGCCGGCACAAGTGATAAAGCGCGTATTAAAGTCAACCAGAAAATGATTGCCCGGGCTGATTTATTTTTGTGATGGAGCGCAAACACCGTAAAATACTAGAGCAGAATTTTCAGGAATCTATTATCCATAAGGCAATTATCGTTTTAGATATAGAGGATAATTATCAATTCAACGCCCCCGAATTGATTGATATTTTAAGAATTTCCCTCCAGGATTATCTATAGTCGCCAAACTTTATTGGGATAATATGGTTTAATTTGTGAACCATTAAACTATATCATCGTTTACGCCGTCATACCGGTACAAATAAACAATTATGAAAAAGTTATTCATCCTTATTACCCTTTTTGCCTTTAGTTATTCTGCCTTCGCCCAAAATGTTGACCTGCGCCGTAAAATTGAAGTGAGCGGCACTGCCGAACAGGAGGTTACTCCCGATGTGATCTATGTGTCTATATCGCTACAGGAATACATGAACGGCAAAACACGGGTTACTATTGATCAACTGGAAAATCAATTGGAAGCGGCTGTTAAAGAGGCAGGTATACCTAAGGAAAATTTCACCATAAACAATATATCTGCCTGGAATAACAATTACCAGAAAAAGAAATCTCCTGATTTTTTAGCAAGTAAACAGTACAGCCTAAAATTAAGCGACTTGAATAAATTCGATCAGATACTAAGCGCAGTTGACCCTAAAGGCATACAGTCTACCAATATCGATAGCTACGAATACTCCAAAGCAGATGAGCTAAAAAATCAATTAAAGCTAAAAGCACTGCTTGCAGCAAGAGATAAAGCTACTTATCTGCTAAACGGTATTGGCGCCAAATTAGGCGACCCCATTAGTATTACTGAAGTTGATAACAGTAACTACCCCCAACCAAGAATGTATATGGCAAAAACCATGTCTGTTGCCATGGCTCCGGCACCCGTTTCTGATATAGATTTCAAGACGATTAAGCTGAGTTTCCAGGTAAATGCGGTGTTTGAGATAGTTAAATAAAAATATTTATCTAATTCTCACATTTTGAGTAACTTCTGAAATGCATTAAGCGTATACGGTCGATAGAATGTTCATCATCGCAATTTATTGGGCAATTTGTTTTAATAAATGTTAAGAAATCATAAATAAATTTTAATCTTTTAAATTTTATTTAATAACTGCTTGACAATGTGAATTTTACATTCTATATTTAAAAACCTAATTGCTTAAGCATGATTCGTACCCGTTTTAAGAAGGTGCTTTTAGTTGCACCAGAAATATCTTCTCATCAGTTAACTGCTGATTATAAGCATGTTAGGCACATTCATACCATAAATAATATATTCCCGTCTATCTACGAATCAACCCCTAACCTCATTGTTTTTGACTATAACTTTATCAGCAAAGATCTGGAAAAGATCATTCGTAGAATCAGAACCAACAATTTCTACAGTAAAATCAAGATCTGCTGCTACAAATCAAAGGTTGAACCAAAGGCCGACAGCCTGTTAAAAGCGATTGGTGTTGATTTTTTTGTGTACGAAGAAGAGCTAAGAGCGATCCAAAAAAGCAAAAATATCTTCAGCATTTTCACCGAAATGTTAGAAAGACCGGTTTTAGGCACACTATCAAACGTGCATAATTAAACCATTTTAACCCAGTTTCTGCTGTATTTTTACCTTAAAAAAACAGTATAAACATAAAAAAGGGCAATTTCCGACCGCTTCTCGCCCGAAAATCACCCATAAAAGAACCTTTTTAGCCGCTTCTAGCCGGTAAAATCCCTTAATTAATCCACTCAAATTTTGTGTATGGCACCAATACTTCCGGTATTTTAATACCATCCTCGGTTTGGTTGTTTTCCAGCAAAGTGGCAACTATACGCGGCAACGCCAATGCGCTACCATTTAAGGTGTGGGCAAGCTGAGTTTTACCCTCCGCATTACGGAAACGTAGTTTTAATCGGTTCGCCTGGAATGTCTCAAAATTTGATACTGATGAAACCTCCAACCAGCGTTGTTGCGCGGCGCTCCAGGTTTCCATATCGTAAGTTAAGGCTGCTGTAAAGCCCATATCGCCACCGCATAAACGTAGTACACGGTATGGTAAGCCTAAGTTCTTCAATAGGCCCTGTACATGCCCGCTCATGCCTTCCAATACCTCGTATGAAGTATCAGGATGCACCACCTGTACAATCTCTACCTTATCAAACTGATGTAAACGGTTTAGTCCACGTACGTGCGCACCGTATGAGCCCGCTTCACGACGGAAACATGGCGTATATCCGCAATTCTTCACCGGCAGCTCATCAGCCTTTAAAATCACATCACGGTACAGGTTGGTAATAGGCACCTCGGCAGTAGGTATCAGGAATAAGTTATCCTGCCCCACAAAATACATCTGTCCTTCTTTATCCGGCAACTGCCCTGTTCCAAAGCCTGATGCTTCGTTAACCAGTAACGGCAACATCACTTCGCTGTAACCTGCTTTTTCTGCCTCATCCAAAAAGTAAGCGATCAGCGCGCGTTGCAGCTTAGCACCTTTGCCTTTATATACCGGGAAACCAGCGCCGGTTATTTTAACACCCAGCTCAAAATCAATCAAATTATATTTAGTGGCAAGCTCCCAGTGCGGCAAAGCGCCCTCGTACAAATTTGGCTTTGCGCCATTCTCTAATACTACCTCATTTTCCTCAGGTGTAGCACCTTTAGGTACAGAGCTATGCGGCAAGTTTGGCAGCAACACAATTTTTTGCTGCAATTCCTCTTCGGTAGCCGCTAAGGCATCACCCAAAGTTTTTATCTCTTCTTTCCATGCACCGGTATTGGCTTTGATGGCTTCAGCCTCATCCTTTTTACCGGCACGCATCAGCTCGCCTATTTGTTTTGCAGCGGAGTTAGCTTGGGCCGATACACTATCCATTTGGTTTTGTGTTTGACGGCGTTTTTCATCCAGTTCAATAATTTCGTCAACCAATTGTGGCTGTTTAAAATTTTTTACAGCTAAACGTTCTAAAACCTGTTCCCTGTTATCACGGATATAACTAACTTGCAGCATTATTTTATTTTTTAGGCAAAGATATAATCAGTTGGCGGTTTGCAGTGTGTAGTTTGCATTTTTTTATCTGAAACTTAAGCCAACTGTAAACAGCCAACAGCAAACTAAAAATGAGCGGTAAACTTTACTTAGTACCCACCCCCATAGGCAACCTGGAGGATATGACCTTTAGGGCCATCCGTATTTTAAAGGAAGCCGACCTGATTTTGGCTGAGGACACCCGTACCTCGGCCCCGCTGTTAAAGCACTTCGACATCCATCAAAAGGTATTTTCACATCATCAGCATAACGAGCATCAGTCGTCCCTCGAAATAGTTAAATTTTTAAAAGAGGGGAAAAACGTTGCGTTAATATCAGATGCAGGTACACCAGCTATATCCGATCCTGGTTTTTTCCTGGTTCGTGAAGCATTAAAGAATGATTTGCCTGTTGAGTGCCTGCCCGGCGCTACCGCGTTTGTACCGGCACTGGTTAACTCTGGCTTCCCGACTGATAAGTTTTGTTTCGAGGGATTTTTACCGCTGAAAAAAGGCCGCCAAACCCGTTATAAGTTTTTAGCCCAGGAAGAGCGGACAATCATATTGTATGAATCCCCTCACCGTTTATTAAAAACGCTGGATGAGATGATCACCTACTTTGGCGCCGACCGCCTGATCTCCGTATCACGTGAGCTAACCAAAATGTTCGAGGAAACAGTACGCGGCACTGTTGAAGAAGTTAAAACCTATTATGAAACCCACCCCGTAAAAGGCGAGTTTGTAATATGTGTTGGACCAAAACAAAGCGGATCAAACAAAAAAGGTTCTCAGGATGAGGATGACGAATAACAATAAATAATCCATGTCATTGCGAGGTACGAAGCAATCGCACATAGAAAAGCAGCCTTGCAAAGTTCGCGATTGCTTCGTACCTCGCAATAACACCGTTTGCATTTGCAAAGTCAGAGGCCTATATGTTACGCTTACAGCAATCACGTTTTTATTTGTGTTTATAACATGGAATCATTTTTAAACAGTTTCTCAGCTGCCAAAAAGTATTTTCTATTACCTTTTTTAGCGCTCATTTGCTTATTGCAATCCTGTAAAAAACACGAAAGTGCCAATAGCGCGTTTTATTACTGGAAAAGCAATTTCAGCCTAAACGCACAGCAAAACCAGCTTTTAAAGGCAACATCCGGCAATAAATTATACCTGCGCTTTTTTGATATAAGCTGGGATAATAATACACAAAAAGCTTTTCCAAACACTGTAGTCACCTTCGCTCAGCCTGTAGCTCAATTAAACATAACCCCTGTTATATTCATCGTCAATAAAACGTTTGAAAACTTAACCGATACTGCTATAAATAGCCTCGCCGCAAACAGCAACAACCTTATTAACCGCATTGCTGCAAAAGCAAACATAAACTATCAGGCTGTACAATTTGATTGCGACTGGACATTAACCACCCGCGATAAATACTTTACTTTCTTAAAGGCATTTAAAGCACTAAATAAACATCAGCTGCAGGCCACCGTACGTTTGCACCAAGTTAAATACAAACAACTTACAGGTGTACCGCCGGTAGATAAAGCGGTGTTGATGTTTTACAACATGGGTACGCTGAATAATAATTTGCAACAGCCAAATTCTATTTATAATCCGGCCGATGCCGAAAAGTATATTACTTATATCCCGCAATACCCGCTTCAACTGGATGTGGCTTTGCCGCTTTTTTCATGGGCGATCCAGATTCGTGAAGGGCGATTGATGCAGCTTTATAGTAATCCCGACAAAAAAGACTTTACCAATACTCAAAATTTCGATTGCAAAGGCAACGCCTTCACAGCAAAAAAAAGTTTCTTTTTAAACGGCGTTTACATCAAACAAAATGATATTTTTAAACTTGAAGTAACAGATGTAAATTTATTGAAAAAGGCGGCAAGCCAACTATCGGCTCATTTGTTGCTTCAAAAAAACAGAACTATCATTTATTATGAACTGGGTAACCTCAACTTATCAGAATTTAAAGCTGAAACAATCAACCAGGTTTCTGCTGATCTTTAGTATATGCAGCGTGGCTGTTGCCGGTACCGTTTGGGCTTGCGCCTTTGAGGATGACACCCCAAATTCAATTTTTAGTCCCGAAGCATTCGTTTCAAAACAATACACGCCATTTTTTTACGATAGCGAGAATTGGTACTACGGTAAAAATGTAGAAGTTGATGATAACAACCAACGATTCAACAACCAGGTAATTGATGAATGGGATGCTTATCTTAAACATAAATTAAACCCTGCCACCTTAAATTATTTACTGCTAAAAGGTGACAGAAAAGGAATAGACTCTGTATACAACATTCTCAGCCGCACTACTCCGCCCCCCAAACAGGATTCCATCAGCATGGATATAGGCAAGCTGGATAAAAACACCTTAAATAATTTATTTGATTATTTGCGGCTGGCCAAGGATTGCGAAAAGTTTGCAATTGCCGAAGACAGAGGGTGGTACTCAGATCCAGCACCCGCCCCTATCGCACCTGATGGATTGGAAGAGCAGCTTACCATCGCTTTCAATTCATCTAAAAAGCCATTTATCAAACAGCGCTTATTATTTCAATTGGTGCGCTACTATTATTTTTTTGAAGATACCGCTGGCCGCAAAAAGCACCAGGTAAATAATCAGGCAGAAATTTTATTACTGTTTAATAAATACCAGGCCAAATTCCCGCAAAATTTAACTTATTACCGCACTCTGGGTTACGTGGCCGGTTATTATCGCAGCATGCATAATTACGCGCTTGCCAACTATTTATATAGCCACTGTTACGATTTTTCATACGAGATGAAGATCCCGAGTAAATTCAGCTTCCATCCGCAGGATGAAGCCGACTGGCAGCAAACGCTCAAACTGGCAAAAAATAACGAAGAAAAAATCACACTGTGGCACCTGCTCGGCATGGAATATGACCCGCTGAGGGCCATAAAAGAGATAGTGGCTATCAACCCAAAATCAGATAAAGTAAACCTGTTACTAAGCAGGGTGATTAATGCCCGGGAAGCCAGTGACAACAGTATCTATTATATGCCCCGCCACAATCTATACGAGAGCCAGGATAGTATTAACTCGGTTGAGAATTTGAGAATTTTTGCTGACGAGCGGAAGGTAGTAGATTCAATAGCCTTACAAAACAATACCGCCAAACCTTACTTCTGGAACATTGCTGCGGGTTACCTGCATTATATTCATAAAGATTATCCGCAAGCCGGTAAATTTTATGCCAGGGCGAAAGATCAGCTTCCCGCTGATGATAAACTCGTGATGGCGCAATATAAAATGCTGTGTATTTTTCTTGATGTAGATGAACTAAAGCACATCGATGCCAAAACCGAAGCGAGATTAGTTGAACCCCTAAACTGGCTTAAAGATGTGCAGAAGGGTGACACCCTTAAAAGCTTAAGAGTTGGGGATTGCTCATATGCGATAGCCAAAGCATACCTAAAACAAGGCGACACCTTAAAAGCTGTCTGTTTTACGGATACGATTGTACCTTATGCCAATAACGCCTGGATACAAAGGTTAATCAATCTGATAAATAAACCCAATAAAACACCATTCGAGAAAACAATGGTGAGGTATTATCCCCATAGCGTTAGCGATCTGTATTACCATCAAGCAATCATGTATGCTTATAAAGAGGACATTGATAAGGCAATCGCGATAAGGAGTAAGATAGATACCATGCGATATGATACCTTGCCTGCCAACCCGTTCAATATCCATATTCAGGATTGCCACGATTGCGATCAGGCCGCTAAACAAAAGCAAAAATTCACTTCGCTAACGTTTTTAAAAACACTTCGCAATATTAAAGCTGATTTGAACGCTGGTAAGAACAGGTACAGGAATGTTTTGTTGCTGGCCAATGCTTATTACAATATCAGTTATTACGGAAACAACCGGCCGTTTTATGGGTCCGATATTTTTACGGGCGTTGAAATCTACTCGCAAAAAATCGCTGAGAAATATTACTTGCTAGCCCGCAATTATGCCCAAACTAATGATCAAAAAGCCAAATGCACATTTATGGCAGCCAAATGCGAGCACAACAACTATTACAGCCTGCCAGAGAGTGACGTAACCACACCCTGGACAGAAAAATACTTTACAGAGCTAAAAGCCAACTACTCGCAAACCAACTATTATCAGGATGTTTTAAACGAATGCGGATATTTTAAGGATTTTGTTGATGGTAAGTCGCATACACCGACGAAAAATGCCGACCGATATTAAAGTGGAAACCATTATATAAATCCATAATTTTAGCCTCGCTCAATTTTGTAAGCGAAATAACTAATGGAAGCATATTTAAATAGCGTTATTAAGCGTTTTCAATCCTATAAAACACTTGGCGAAAGCACTTTTAATCAGTTAAAAGATGAAGACCTGCTTTGGCAATATAATCAGCAGAGCAATAGCATTGCTATCATCGTTCAACACATGGCAGGAAATATGCTTTCGCGGTGGACTGATTTTTTAAATACCGATGGTGAAAAGGAATGGCGAAACCGGGACATCGAATTTGAGAGCATCATAACAACACGGCAGGAACTATTAGCCAAATGGAATGAGGGTTGGGAGTGCCTTTTTAATGCCTTAAATTCCATTACCGAAGCCGATTGGGAAAAGACGGTACACATCCGCAACGAGCCGCATAGTGTAGTTGATGCCATAAACAGACAATTAGCACATTATCCCTACCATCTTGGACAAATTGTATTGATAGGTAAAATGCTTACTGGTGCCGATTGGAACTCATTATCCATCCCCAAAGGTAAGTCTGACGATTTTAACGCCGAGAAATTTAACAAATGAAAAAAAGCATAATCCTATCCATCCTTTCAGGTTTATTATTGTGGATAGCCTGGCCACCCACCCCATATACTACCTTCCTGTTATTTATTGGTTTTGTGCCGATGCTGATAGCGATGGAAAACATCATCCAATCCAACATCACTAAAAAGGGGAAGAAAATCTTTCACATTACTTTTTTAGGCTTTTTCATCTGGAATACACTTTGTATTTACTGGGTTTATAATTCGCTTAAAACTATTGGTCCGCTGGTGGCTGTGCCTATCACTTTAATTCCCTACTCGCTTGGGCCGCTATTAATGTCGTCGGCTTGCTGGTTATATTATCGTATGCGTTTAAATACAAGCCGTTGGTTAAGCTTAATTGGATTGGTTTGTTTTTGGATAGCCTACGAATACCTGCACCAAAGCTGGGATTTAGCCTTCCCGTGGATGACTTTGGGTAACGGTTTCGCGGTAAGCCATAAATGGATACAATGGTACTCCTACACTGGCGTTTACGGCGGTACGCTATGGATTTGGGTAATAAATATCCTGATATTCCTGCTTTACGCAGGCCTTCGCGAAGCGCAAAACAAAATAACGCGATTAAGTTTAATCACAAGTTTTGTGCTGATACTGGCTGTACCACTTGGTTATTCGTACTATACTTATGATACATACCAGGAGCAATCTGATCCATCAAACATTGTTGTCGCGCAGCCCAATATTGATCCTTATGCCAAGGAATCGACCATCCCCGCGCAGGAACAGATAGGCATTTTAACCCATTTATCTGATTCGATCGGACAAGCCAATACCGAATTTTTCATTTGGCCCGAAACCGCCATTGCCGATCAGGTTGATGAGAATAAGATCCGCAGTAATAACTACTTTTTACAGATACAGCACTTTTTAAACAAATACAAAAACGGCAACGTTATTACCGGTGCCGAAACCTTTAAACTATACAACACAAGGCTTACCAAAACGGCCAGCCCCACCGAAAATCCCGGTGAATATTTCGATAGCTTTAACGCGGCCATCAATATCGAAAACTCCGCCGAAGTACAATTCTATCATAAATCAAAACTGGTGCCCGGTGCCGAATCATTACCTTTTGGCAATGCCTTATTCTTTTTAAAGCCTGTATTTGAGCATTTAGGCGGCGCTACGGGCAGTTACGGTAGCCAGCCAACGCCGAGTGTATTCTATTCCCAAAGTGGCATAGGTGCCGATCCTGTGATCTGTTACGAATCCATTTGGGGCGAATACGTGGCAACCTCAGTTCACATGGGCGCACAGTTCATCGCCATCATCACCAATGATGGCTGGTGGGGAAACACATCAGGTAAAGACCAGCACCTTGATTATGCCAAACTACGGGCCATCGAAACCCGCAGATGGGTATGTCGCTCCGCAAATACCGGTATATCGGCCTTCATCAACCAACGCGGCGATATTGTGCAACAAACCAGATGGTGGGTTAAAACAGCCATCAAACAAGATATTAACTTGAGTTCTGATTTGACCTTCTACGTCCTGCACGGCGACTACATAGCGCATATCGGCTGTATTTTAGCAGTGTTGGGAATTATTGGGGTATTGGTGAGGAGGAAGAAAAGAATAGCACTATAACCCTTTTGTTATTCTGAGTGATAAAATGATTAAAGATTTACGAAGTTTTTTAAACTTCGTAAATCTGACACTAATAGACTTGTCATTCTGAGGAACGAAGAATCTGTAAAGTAGTTTACACCGTACAGATTCTTCGTTCCTCAGAATGACAAAGAGTAGAATAAATCCAATCCAAAACCGCCAATCAAAACAAGCGAAATATTTCACTTTGCAAATGGAATATTTTCACTATATTTGAATTAAGGATTTATCATTATGGCTATTCTAACAAAAAGCGCACCGGGCATATCAATACCCAACTTTAGCAATCACTGGATTGAAAGTGACGTGCAGATATACAAATACGCGATGACCGGTGTTGATACCGACCTATTTTACGCCTTTGCCGAAACAGTTAAAATGGGTAACAAATCATTGGCTTCTATTTTACATTTATCCTCCCGTACCATCAGCAACTATCATCAAAATAAACAAACGCTTGAACCTGTACAGGGCGAGCATTTATTAAAATTGATTGCATTATATGATAAGGGAATTGAAATATTTGGCTCTATTGAGGAATTTAATTATTGGCTCAACAAACCATTCTGGCAATCAAACGAAAAACCTTTCGATCGCTTGGTTACCCCGGTAGGAATTGATCTCATATTACAGGAGCTCGACCAATTAGCTTACGGTTACCCGGTATAGATGCTTGTTTTTCGGATATTACACAAAAAATACGGTGATGCACTGTATGCCCCAGGCATTGAAGGCAGGTGGAATAGCCGCGGCAAAAAAGTATTGTATTGCAGCGAATCCATACCATTAGCATTTATGGAGAGTATGATTAGGCGGCAAGGTGCTGGCTTTAATGATGATTTCCAAATCGCGTTTATCGATATACCTCATGACGCAGCCATCAAACAAATACAATTAAAGGATTTGCCAAAAGGATGGGATAACCCAAACGATTATTCCAAATGCCAAAAACTGGCTGATAACTGGTTTAACGAACGGCAAAGTTTGATTTTAAAAGTACCATCTGCAGCATTGAGCATCTGCAATAATTATGTAATCAATACCCTTCACCCAGAATTTAATCAAGTTAAGCTAATTAAGCTAACAGCATTAATGCCCGATCCGCGCATTGATGAATTGTTGAAAAAAGCGAAACAATAAGTGAAAAATTCGAGTTCAGACACTCTTCTCCAGCATAAAATCCAGCAGATCATGTATAGGCTGACGGATAATTTTGCCAACACGTATACCATTAATCTCGCATTGCGCCTTTAATTCATCGGCGAAAACATGCGATATAGAACCTACAAAATGGCATTTGTATTTATGATACTCCGGGTACGATTTAATATTTGTATCAATAAACTCCTGAAATCCATCTTTTAGTAAAGTCTGCGCGTATTCGGTAGTCCTTATTTCAGTAAGAAATTTAGAGAAAGCTGCCAGGTAAGAGTTACCTCCCGGCTTTTGGTATACATTTTTGATCACATCCTCACGGGTTAGATGATAAGCTTTTTCAAATTTGACACTGATGTCATCAGGCATATTGCCATATAAAAACCCGGTGACCAACGCCTTACCGAACCAGGTTCCCGAGCCTTCATCGCCCAAAACAAAACCTAAACCATGTTTGCCGGCATGTATCTCCTCGCCATCAAAAAACGAAATATTTGAGCCCGTACCCAACACGCAACATATCCCCTTATCATGCCCGCAAGTAGCATAAGCTGAGCCATACAGATCACTATCAACACTAATAAACGCTTTTGGGAAATACTGGCTCAATGCATTCGATACAATCTCGTGCCTGTCAGGACTTGAACATCCGGCACCAAAAAAATAAATTTCAGAAATTTCGCCACCCTGCGCAATTAGCTCGGGTACCTGGTCGCGTAAAATCTTGGCTATTTCCTTCTCGGTTAAAAAGTAAGGGTTTAGTCCCGATGTTCTGAATTGTTGTGTTTCTTGCTGTGGTGTGGCCAGCAACCAGTCTGTTTTTGAAGAACCGCTATCAGCAACTAAGATCATTTGAAAATACCTCTTCCAGTGCCTTTTGGGTTACAGGCTTATGAATAAAATTCGTGATATGTTTATTAAGTTCCGACTTTTGCATGTCAGCCGGATCGAGCGACGATGATAGCATATATATTTTTATGTTCTCCTTATTTGGGAATACAAGTTTATCATATTCTTCCAAAAATTCAAAACCGCTCATCAAAGGCATTCTTATATCCAAAAAAATCACATCCGGTGCTATTGTGCCTGTAAGTAATGATTCAATGGCCTCATCCGGCGATTGCCTTACAATAATATCTTCAACAAAATTACCGCTCTCCAAAATCTTCCTCGTAACGAAATTATCGATGTAATTATCGTCAATGAGTAAACAAGTTTTGTAGCGTGCGGCCGTCATATTTTTATTAATTGCTAAAGTAGCATTTAGGATTTATACGTATAATATTATTTAAAGATATGGTTTACACGGTTAATGTATGTAATTTTTTTGATATACGCATATATATAAAGTATTTTATCAGTATTAATTGTTTTGATAGCGTGGTTCATGGTATTTTTATCGCTTATTTTAACAAGATTGCTTTTTAAGACAATTAACTATTTTTACAAATTGCCCTAATGAAAAAAATTCAACTAACTGCCCTTTTTTCTTTTATACTATTTTTTATGAATATAAATATCAGTAACGCTGCAACCCCGGCAAAAATTTCATACAACGTTACTTTCCCCCAGGTACAAGCGCATTATGCTGATATTGAAATGAATATTGAGCATCTCAGCCAGCCAACATTAGTATTAAAAATGCCCGTTTGGACTCCCGGCTCATACCTCGTGCGCGAGTTTGCGAAAAGCGTAGAAGGCTTTACAGTAAGCGCCAATGGTAAGGAAATCCCTTTTATAAAAACACGCAAAAACTGGTGGAGCATCAACACAAAAGGTTTAAATAATGTAACTATTAAATACAAAGTATATTGTTTTGAGATTTCGGTACGCACCGCTTTTGTTGATATTTCGCACGCGTTCCTGTCAACATCAGGAATTTTTATGTATCCCGAAGGAATGCTTAACCAACCTTCAACCATTCACATTGTGCCTTTCGGCGGTTGGGATAAAGTTTCTACCAGTTTGGATATGGTGAATAATGATCCTTTCACCATTCAAGCTCCCAACTACGATATTTTATTTGATTCGCCGATTGAAGTAGGTAACCAGGATGTTTTTGGCTTTGATGCAGCGGGGGTACACTACCAGATAGCCATGTATGGCGGCGGCAGCTATGATAAAGAAAAACTGAAAACCGATATAGCCAAAATTGTAGAGCAGGAAACCGCGGTTTATGGCGAAAACCCAAATAAGCATTACGTTTTCATTGTGCACAATTATTTGCGAGGCGGCGGCGGGTTGGAGCATTTAAGCTCAACTGTTTTGGGCGCTTCGCGCGATGCTTACGGCACGCCGCGTGGGTATCAAAACTTTTTAAGCCTGGTTGCGCACGAGCATTTTCACTTATGGAACGTTAAACGCCTGCGCCCTATAGCATTAGGTCCGTTTGATTATGATAACGAAAATTACACCACCGACTTGTGGATAGCCGAAGGTTTTACCGCTTATTATGAAGACATTATTTTAAGGCATGCTAACTTGATTGATGCCGACAACTATCTAGGCGTTATGGCAAACGACATTAATCAGGTGGAGAACACGCCGGGTAAAAAAATTCAAAGTATTGCCGATGCCAGCTATGATGCCTGGATAAAAGCTTATCGCCCTACCGAAAACTCAAACAACAGCACCATATCCTATTACAGCAAAGGCTCGGTTGCAGCCTTGCTGCTTGATCTGGAAATTATTAATGATAGTCATACCCAATATTCATTGGATGATGTGATGAAATACATGTACCATGAGTATTACAAAACCCTTAAACGTGGTTATACCGATGCCGAGTTTAAAAAAGGACTTGAAAAATTCGCAGGCAAGAATTTGGACGATTTCTACAAAAAATACGTGTACGGCGTGGCTGATGTGGATTACAATAAATACCTGGACTATGCAGGCTACCAGCTTACCGACGAGGCCGCAGGCACCAACGACCCATCATTAGGTATCATGACCGCAAGTACCGGCGGCAAAATATTGGTAACAAACGTGCTGCGCGATGGTACCGCCTGGGTTGATGGCATAAATGTTAACGATGAAATTGTATCTGTTGATGGCACGCCCGTTACTGATGCAAACAACATACTAACCAATAAAAAAGTAGGTGATAAACTATCAATAACCATAACCCGTGATGGCCTATCACTGGTATTACCTGTTACTTTACTTAGAAATGCATTGGTAAAATATAAGATAGAAACAGTGGCAACTCCATCGGCACAACAGTTAAAGGTGAGGAATAAATGGCTTAAATTATAGCTGATTGTTAATTAATTAGTGCAATATTTCAGGACGATTAAAACATTCCGGTAAGGAGTAGTGTTATAATTCTCATCTATGAAAATCATTAATTAAATAACACCATGATGAATTCACTACTTTATATTATAGCCGTTATATTGCTCATAGGTTGGGCGTTAGGCGTGTTTATCTATTCTGCAACAGGCATCATACATGTTTTATTGGTTATAGCAATTATTGCCTTAATTTTAGGCATAATCAGAAGGCCAACAGCGATATAAATTGCAATAAACATTTATAAAAAGAGGCTGTCTCAAAAGTGAGGCGGCCTTTTTTTATTTTAAGACGATTTTCGTAACTTAAAGTCATGGGAGCGAAAGTAGTTTTTAAGCCATATGACCCTGACCAGTTAACGGTGCTGCCG
>Ga0302300_1000053_pt1 | contig 146682 bp, 120 predicted proteins | sample III_Palsa_E1_1_FD_198756 | JGI IMG/M metagenome (GOLD analysis project Ga0302300, IMG submission 198756) | Peat permafrost microbial communities from Stordalen Mire near Abisko, Sweden - III_Palsa_E1_1 | ecosystem: Environmental > Terrestrial > Soil > Palsa > Peat permafrost | place: Sweden...
TGGTGTACCGCTGATCGTAAAGACTGTACCAGCTAAAGTTCCTGTTACACCTGCTGGTAAACTGCCACTTAATACAACCCCTGTCGCTCCTCCTGCTGCTGTGTAAGAAATTGATGGCGCTATCGCTGTTCCTGTACAGATCGTCTGTACAGGCGTACCTGTTGTTAAACTTATTGTCGAGGCAGGATTTACTGTGATCGTACCACTTAGGGATACCGCTGGACAACTACCACCGGTTGTCGTTACTGTATAATTAAAAGGGCTGCCTACTGCACTGGTTGGAGTTCCACTGATCATAAATACACCCGCGGCAAATGAGCTTGTTACTCCTGGAGGCAAACTGCCCGTTAAAGCAGCTCCCGTTGCGGCACCGCCTACCGTATATGATATTGATGGTGCTATTGCTGTTCCTGTACAGATCGTCTGTACAGGTGTACCCGTTGTTAAGGCTATTGTGGGTATTGGATTTACTGTAATGACCCCACTATCTATCACCGCTGCACATGAACCACCAACGGTTACTACTTCATAAGTATATGGGCTACCAGCAGTTGATGTTGGCGTTCCACTTATTGTCATCGTCTTCGCTGGAGTATTATAAACTGATGCTAAGCCAGGGGGTAAGCCAACAGAATATGACCCTCCAAAATTTTTGTACTCTACTAATGCTCCGGTTGCTGCACCCCCGACAGTATAAACTATATTAGAAATTGCTGTGCCCTGGCAATCTGTCTGTGATGCAACGCCAGAAGTTAAGCTAATAGTTGGTACAGCATTAACAGTTACAACTTGCGGAGTCCTATTGCTTTCACAACCATTAGTTGTTTGACTTACATAATACGTTGTGATTCCTGCTGTTGTTGTATTTGGAACAAACGGATTTGCGCCAACTCCACCTGTAGCTGCGGTATACCATAAAGGATTAGTACCTGTTACTGTTAAAGCTGGGCCTGCATCAAACTGACAATAAGTTGCAGGGGAAGCCGTTGGTACCCCTGGAGTAACATGCTGTATGGTAATATGCAACGTATCGACACAGTAAGGCGTAGTCCATGTAAATCCGTATACTCCCGTAGCAGTAAAGCCGCTTATGGTAACCGTATTATGCGTGGGTGTAGGTATTGATGTAAGAGATGGATTACTTGCCAAAGCAGCCCAGGTACCAACCCCTGATGATGTTGCAGTACCGCTAGAACTACTACAAGGTATTGTAAAGTCAGGTGTGATAACGGAATTGGTTGCTGTAAAATTAATATCATCTAAAAGGTTACCAACAGAAAGACTTCCCCCTGCACTGCTAACCGCATTAAAAAAGAAAATTGTTGAAGTTTGCCCTGGCGGCACAGTATAATTACCTGACCATACACCCCATGCATTATTCGAATCCGATGCAACACTTATAACTGTATATGGACCCGCAACCGGGCCTGCATAAACATCCGCCACATCTCTACCAGCTCTACCTCTGTGTGCATAACTGAATGAAAAAACTGTAGGTGATGGAGTACTAAAAGTCTGATATAAGGCACTTGGAGCATTGGCATTTAACTCTACAAATTGGCTACCATTATAAGCTGGAACTGGTCCATATCCACCATTAAATCCTGAGGTCCAAAATTCGATCTGATTATCTGATTCTGTCGTTTTCCATCCTGGCACTATAGCATCATTTTCATCAGAGTAACAAGCTCCACAACCAAGGCTTGGTAATTCAAATGAAGGATTAATAGTTGGGATAGAGCACTGAGCTTGTAAATGCTGCTCCATGGCTATTATAGAAACTAAAACAATACAACAGATGTATACACCTTGTTTTAAGTAATCTAAAATATATTTTAAATTGATCTTAGCCTTCATCACTTAGTTAGTTTTAGTTTCTATATACATAATAACGTTAGTTAAATATGTATTATATAGTTCCTATAGAGATTATTTATTTAGACAATTGTTTTATTAACGTATTAATTATCAATAAATTTTACGAAGGGGGGATTAATTTTTGATTAAAAGCAAGTTTTTTAATCACTACTACGAAATCTGTCTGTAGAAATAGACGGAGAAACGCCCAGTTTAATACCTGGAAAAATCAAAACGAATAATAAGGAAAATGATGTTGCAACACTATATGCTACGACAAGGTTAGTAGAGATTATTATCATGTGGTTAGTTTTGGTTTATCTAAAATATGATGTTTTTCTTATAACTCCTTAAAATATTTTGTAATTATTTTACGACTTCGGTATTATATACGATAATAAGATGAATTAGTTTATATCGTACAAGCAACATATTAGTACATAGATGCAATGTGCGACGCCGCCGCTGCCTGATAGTAGTACAAAAGCTGATTTACATAAAAAATCCATTGCCCTTACTGTTAGTTGATCGATTCTATGTAGAAAAAATATTACATTTACTGTTCATCCATCTGCTGCTATTGCCTTTTTTAAAAAACATATCCTCAGAAAAATTTAGCGATCTTGAATTGATCGCTGCTTTTAAAAAAAGCAGCGACATACAATTCGTTAGCATTTTATATCAACGCTATATGGAACTTGTTTACGGAGTTTGTATTAAGTATTTTAAGGATGGTGAGCGAAGCAAAGATGCAGTGATGGATATCTTTGAAGAACTACATAAAAAGCTTAATCGTTATGAGATAGAAAATTTTAAAAGCTGGTTACATGTGTTAGCAAAGAATCACTGTTTAATGCAGTTAAGAAGCCCCAGAAACATTAACAACATTGAATTTAAGAATGAGGTTATGCAATTTGAGCAAGAACCGCATCTGGAAGATGAACACCTTGAAAAGGAAGCAAATTATACAAGAATGGAACATTGTATAAACAAGTTAACTGAAGAACAAAAGCAAACGATCGAGTTGTTTTATTTACAGGGTAAATGTTACAATGAAATTGTTTTGATAACAGGAATTCAATGGAATAAAATAAGAAGCCATATTCAAAATGGAAGAAGAAATTTAAAAAAATGTATGGAAGATCCTATCAATGAATTAAAGGGTAAAAGTTCCAAAATATAATGAGAGAAGAAAACGGCCATATTATTTACAATGCAAAAGATATTCATCAATATCTTACAGGAAAACTTGCGCCTGCTGAAATGCACGCGATGGAAAAAGCTGCACTAAACGATCCTCTTTTAGCAGATGCAATAGATGGCTTTGCAGCATCGGTATCCTTTAAAACTGAGGAAAATTTTTCTCAATTACAACATGATCTTTCGATCTTAAAGAAAAAAATAAATAATAGCCCGGGTATTTATAAAGATACTACCTGGTGGAAAGTTGCGGCGGCCGTAATTGTATTAACAGGTTTAAGTTTTGCTTTTTATGTTATTACAAATCACAATGATCAGCAAAAAGAAGCAGGTGTTTTACAACAGCCTATAGTAAAAGCTACATCAAACGATACTATATCTTCTGCGGAACTAAAAACAACTACTGCTTCTGTAAACCCTGCTCCAAAAAAAGAACCAACGATGAGTCTGCCAGAAAAATACAAAGCTGAGAAAGATGAGCATGTTGAGAAAAAGGTTGCAACACAAATTTCGCCTAACACATTTGCAGCCGCTATACCTGCGCCAATAAGTTCAGGTACCCTGATGGACGAAAGCATTTCGGAAGAAAAAAAATCTGCTCCAGTCGAAAGCAACAGTATGGACCAAGTTGCAAGAACAAATAAAATAGTATTAGGAAAAGATACTTCAGGAAATAATACAGGCCCGAGAAGCCAGGTAGAAATTTTATATAAGAAAGGTGTTGTTCCTGTAATGGGCTGGTCTGCCTTTTTGAATTATTTAGAAGACCAACTCTCCTATTCTACTTATGATGATGGCAGAAAAGTAACGGGTGAAATGATCATCGAATTTAAAATTGATTCGGCCTTTAATACGATCCCTACCGAATTCTATTTTGAAAAATCTATCGATGCAGATGTAAATAATGCTGTGGAAGAATTACTACAAAAGCAGGGCCAGTGGAAAACTGATAATAATTCTACGCAGGGAATAGTTAAGCTGGATATTAAATTCTAACACTATTTTTTAACGAGTTTCATCATTGCGTTAATGATCCCAAAGTGCAATCCTTCATGGTATAATACAAAATTTATTGAATCGTCGACATGGCGATGTTCAAATCCATACCGATTGGTGAATGGTGTAAAATTGACGAATACATTATTCTTGTAATCAATCTCTAATTGATCAACCATTGCTATAAATAGTAATTTTATTGAAGCAATTTCATCTGCATCAACAAATTTCCCAGGTTTTGTTCCGGGTTTATATGCATCAAAAAAATCCTGATCGATTATTAATTTTATTCCTGCACGCGCATAGCAAATACCTTGCTGTGTAGCCAGCATGTGAGCGAGATTCCAGATAATATTATTATTAAAGCCTAAGGGGATTTCATTTAGTTGCTCAACAGTCAGGTCTTTAATATCATTCAATAAATATTGTCTTGTCAGTTTCAGTATTTCAAATTGTCTCATACAGCTTGATTGATTTAGGTAATTGAAGATACAAAAATCCCCTCCAAAATTGGAAGGGATCTTTTAAAATTTGTTGGAGAGATGATGGTATTAATAGCCACCCATTCCGCCCATATCAGGAGCGCCACCACCGTGGCCCGCTTCTTCTTTTGGTTTGTCGGCAATTACACATTCTGTTGTTAACAACATACCTGCAATTGACGCTGCGTTCTCAAGTGCTACACGACTAACTTTAGTTGGGTCGATAACACCTGCCTTAAACATATATTCATACACTTCTGTGCGTGCATTGAAACCGTAATCTGCAGTACCTTCTTTGATGTTTTGTACAACGATAGACCCTTCGATACCTGAGTTAGCAACGATCTGGCGAAGTGGTTCTTCGATAGCGCGTTTAACGATCGCGATACCAGTTGTTTCATCAGCGTTCAATGCGCCTTTTAATTTATCCAGACTTGCAATAGCACGAATATAAGCAACACCGCCGCCCGGTACAATTCCTTCTTCAACCGCAGCCCTTGTTGCATGTAATGCATCATCAACGCGGTCTTTCTTTTCTTTCATTTCTACTTCCGTAGCAGCACCAACATATAGTACCGCAACACCGCCAGCTAATTTAGCTAAACGTTCCTGTAGTTTTTCTTTATCATAATCAGATGTAGTGTTTTCTACCTGAGCTTTAATTTGATTAACACGAGAAACGATATCAGATTTTTTACCTTTACCACCAACAATAACAGTATTGTCTTTATCAATCGTTATTGAAGTAGCCTGGCCCAAAGATGTTAATTCAACACCTTCTAATTTATGACCTAGTTCTTCGCTGATAACAGTTCCACCAGTTAATGTTGCAATATCAGTTAACATTTCTTTTCTTCTATCACCAAAGCCAGGCGCTTTTACTGCAGCAACTTTAATAGTGCCACGTAATTTATTTACTACCAATGTTGCTAATGCTTCACCATCCAAATCTTCAGCGATGATCATTAACGGGCGACCTGTTTGTGCTACTTTTTCTAACACGCTAAGGATATCTTTCATTGCTGAAATTTTCTTATCGTAGATCAGGATAAATGGAGCTGTTAATTCAGCCTGCATTTTTTCGCTGTTTGTAACGAAGTAGGGAGAGATATATCCTCTATCGAATTGCATCCCTTCTACCACATCAACTGTAGTATCAGTTCCTTTTGCTTCTTCAACAGTGATCACACCTTCTTTACCGACTTTAGCCATTGCCTGTGCAATCAACTTTCCGATTTCGCCATCGTTGTTAGCAGAGATAGTTGCTACCTGTTCGATCATTTTAGAGTTGTTACCAACATCTTTTTTCTGAGCGATCAAACTTTCAACCACACATTTAACAGCTTTATCGATACCGCGTTTTAGGTCCATTGGATTTGCACCTGCTGCTACCATTTTCAAACCTTCGCTGATAATTGCTTGTGCTAATACAGTTGCAGTAGTAGTACCATCACCTGCAATGTCCGCAGTTTTAGAAGCTACTTCTTTCACCATTTGCGCACCCATATTTTCAATAGGATCTTCTAATTCAATTTCTTTTGCAACAGTAACGCCATCTTTAGTTACCTGTGGTGCACCAAATTTCTTTTCGATAACCACGTTACGGCCTTTTGGCCCAAGTGTTACTTTAACTGCATTTGCCAATGTATCAACGCCCTTCTTCATTTTGTTACGAGCTTCGATATCAAAGAATATCATTTTTGCCATTTTATTATAATTTGTAGTGTTTTAAAAATTGTGGGAATTTGCTAATTAGCTGATGTGCTAATGAAAAACTCTTTTAATTTAAAGAATTAGCATATTAGCACATTATCGAATTAGCTAATTGCTTAAACGATCGCAAGGATATCGCTTTCTCTCATAATAAGATATTCGATGCCTTCGATTGTTATTTCAGTACCGGCGTATTTGCCATATAAAACAGTATCACCTGCTTTTACAGTTACGGGTTCGTCTTTTTTACCAGGGCCAGCAGATAATACAGTTCCACGTTGTGGTTTTTCCTTTGCTGTATCAGGTATAATAATGCCGCCTTTAGATTTTTCTTCCGCTGCAGCAGGTTTCACGATCACCCTATCATGAAGCGGGGTAATGGTTGACTTCTTTGCCATAATTGTATTGATTTTTATTAGTTTTTTTAAAAAATGCCCCGAATTTTTACCAGGCAGGCGAAGGTAAACCAATTTCGTACCAAACATACTATTAAGATTAGTTGACAGGTTTTGAAGGTTTCAGTGGCAGATTAGGGCAAGCCTCCGATATTTTTGCGCCATTTTTTCACCTCTCCGCTTTAATTTGTACCTTTGCGGCTTCAAACAAAAGTTCTTTAAGGATGATCAGCAGAAGAAATATCAGGGTAAAAGTGATGCAGACGCTATACACGATGGATAGCATAAACAATGAGATCAAACCCATAGAAGCCGTAGCCTTATTAAAAAAACAATTTGGACAATCGCGCAAACTCTTAGTATACCTGATCTATTTTATATCAGAAGTGGCGCGTTATGCTGAAAAAGATGCACTAAAAAAAGCCTCTAAACATCTTCCCAGTGCAGAAGATCTTACCATTAATACAAAAATTGCCGGTAACGAATTATTGTGGAAAGTATTGGAAGGCCCAAGTTTTAAATTTGCGGTAGACGAACTTAAACCCGAGCACATAATCGATAGTGAGTTATTAAAGAAAACATATCTCGCGTTAGTACAATCAGAAGAATATCGTGATTATATCAACATTCAGGCAAGGGATAAAAAAGGCGAAAGGGATATTCTTGAATTCATCTTCACTAACCTGATGCTTCCGAACGAAGATTTTATTAGCCATGTAGAAGAATTGTTTATCAATTGGGATGATGATGCAGAAATGATGAGCGTACTTGTTTTAAGTTTTTTACAAAAGCCCGCTAATTATAATTTTGACCATATACTCAGCAATGAAAAATGGGTGTTTGCAAAAGAACTGGTTGAAACAGTGATCAATAAAAAAGAAGTGAGCATGGAACTGTTAAAACCAAAATTAAAAAACTGGGATGCCGACCGTATCGCAACGCTTGATCTGATCATTATCCAAATGGGTATTTGCGAATTTTTATTTTTTGAAACGATCCCGACCAAAGTAACTATCAATGAATATATTGATCTTGCAAAAGATTACAGTACTCCACAGAGCGGGCAATTCATTAATGGCATCCTGGATAATATTCATAAAGAATTAACGGCCCAGAACAGAATTAACAAAAAAAGTTTTAAAAACAGTACACTTTAATAATAACTTGCGCCTACAATTTAATCTGATGAAAAAGCTTTCGCTGATCGCATTTATTTCAATCTCTCTTTTTTCCTGTGATATGCATAGAAGAGATAAGATAGCTGATGATGCAGGTGTTTTAATGGAGCAGGAGCTAAAAGATTCCACATCAGTACAAGTAGCGCAAACCACTTATACTTTTGATACAGCAACTGAAGGTCAAAAAATAGAGCATGATTTCAGTTTTAAAAACTCCGGTAGCAAGCCTCTAATAATTATTAAAGCAACTGCAAGCTGCGGTTGTACGATCGCAGATAAACCTGAACAACCCATTTTACCGGGTGATACAGGTTTGATCAAAGTAATATTTAACAGCACCGGTAAAAGAGGCAGTAATCATAAAACAATTACCGTAGAGTCGAATGCTTATCCATCTTTTCCTCAATTGATTTTAAAAGGAGAAGTTAAACCGGCAATGATCAATAACTAATTATTTATTTAACAATCAATAAACTACAACAATGCAACTAGCAAGTATTTTTTTAATGGCAGATCCATCTGGTAAAGGTGGTGGAACAGGAACCCTGATAATGATGGGTGGAATGATCGCGGTATTTTATTTTTTCATGATCCGTCCGCAGGCAAAAAAAACAAAACAACAAAAAGAACTGATCGCTAACCTGCAAAAAGGTGATAAAATTGTAACTATCGCCGGTATACATGGTGTGATCAATAAAGTAAATGAAGATGGCACTGTTAACCTTGAAGTAAGTCCTGGTAGCTATATTAAGATCGAAAAAAGTGCTATCAGTATGGAGTGGACAGTTAACATCAATAAAACACCTACTACTTCTGCAGATAAAAGCTAAGAGCTGAAAGCTTAACGCAAGACGCTTACTGCTAAAACCCAAAATTCAGGTAATAATTACTGGATTTTGGGTTTTGTTTTTTGTAATTTGTGCATGGCAAATTGCATTCAGCATTTAGCATTAAGCGTTTAGCATTGATTAAAGTTGGAATAACAGGTGGTATTGGCAGTGGCAAAAGCACTGTAGCTAAAGTATTTGAAACACTTGGCATACCTGTTTTTTATGCCGATACAAGAGCAAAGATATTAATGGATGAGAGCGAAGACCTCAAACAAAAAATACAAGAAAATTTCGGAAAGGATATTTATTCTTATGGAAAATTAGATAAAAAGCATCTATCTACTATCATCTTCAATGATCCTAAAAAACTGGCTTTATTAAATTCGTTGGTTCATCCGGAAACAATAAAAGATGCCAATGATTGGATGCAGCAACAAACAACACATTATGCACTTAAAGAAGCGGCATTGATATTTGAAAGTGGGTCGCAGCAATATTTAGATTATGTGATCGGCGTACATGCACCTGTTGCTATAAGAATACAACGTGCCATGAAAAGAGATAATGTTACTGAAGAGGAAGTAAAAACAAGAATGAATAAACAAATAGAAGAAAGCATAAAAATGAAGCTGTGCGATTTTATTATTAACAATGATGAACAGGAATTACTGATACCTCAGGTTTTGAAGATACATCAGCAATTGTTAATGGTAAATGGTAAATGGTAAACGCATAACATTTTTATTTTTTATAAAATATTTGAATTGGCGAATAAAGAAATTCCGAAATTTATCTGAGTTCTTTTCATTAACAATTAACCATTTATCATTAACCATTCATTTGACCATATTGATGACAACGAGCTCCTGCAAAAATTTTATGCAGATAAAAACAACGAATGGCTTGGCATCTTATTACAACGTTATACTTTACTCCTGCTCGGTGTTTGCATGAAGTACCTGAAAAATCAGGAGGAAGCTAAAGATGCTGTTCAGCAAGTCTTTTTAAAAACCATTACCGAACTACATAAATACAAGGTCGATTATTTCAAAAGCTGGCTATACATGGTGGCAAAGAACCATTGTCTAATGAAGCTGCGCGACAAAAGCAAACATGCCATAGAAATAAACGAACGTATCATGGCCACGCCGGATGAAGCAGAAGATAAAAATAATTATGTAGAAAAAGATATTGAACTTACCAATATGGCCGCGGCTCTGCAACAATTAAATAAGGAACAACTGGAATGCCTAACTTTATTTTATCTTACTAAAAAAAGTTACAGTGAAATTGTTGCACAAACCGGCTATACTTTATTGCAGGTAAAAAGCCATATTCAAAACGGGAAAAGAAATTTAAAAATAATGTTACTTAAACAGGCATCTATAAAATGAGTGATGATCTAAAAGACATATTATCTAACGACAATAAAAATATTGATAACCGTCAGTTAATGGATTATCTGAACGATCAATTGTCTGAAGCTAACAAACATGCTATAGAAAAAAATATGGCCAATGATGATTTCACCAATGATGCAGTGGAAGGTTTACAGGAATTTTCCGCAACAAAAGATATCCCTTTATTTGTTGAACAATTAAATAAGGATCTTCAAAAGAAAACGGCGAAAAATAAGCGGCGAAAGGAAAAACGTCAATGGAAAGATCAACCTTATACTTATATCGCTATCGTTATTGTTTTACTGCTATTGTTCGCTAGCTATTTTATTGTAAGAAAATACTTAGCAAAGTAATTAAAACAAAAAAATCCCCTAAGTGGGGAATCTTTTCTATGATCTGATAAAATCTTATTTATCTAATTCGTTCATTTTACCTTTATCTACCATTTTAGGAGCACCCGTAGTCATAGGTTTAGTCTTAACATCATTCATAGCACCTACACTATCCACCTTTTTTGTACTATCAACAATTGTAGCAGTCATAGTAGCTTTAAGTGAATCTGCAGTTGCCATCGCTTTTGCAGTTGAATCTGCGATCCTTGTAGAGTCAGCAGCAGCGGCAGCAGCATCTGTATCAGCGCTGTTATTACATGCAGCAGCCGTCATTACAGTGGCAACAGCCATAAGAGCAAATAGTTTTTTCATTTTTTTTAGTTTAGGTTTTTAAATATTGTGTTTTGGCTAATAAGACAATATTTATACCAAAACTTATTTCTTTCTGAAAAACACGCGTATTGGTACGCCGGTAAACTGAAATTTTTCTCTTAATTTATTTTCAAGGTAATTTTTGTACGGCGTTTTTACATCATCCGGGTAATTACAGAAAAATGCGAATGAAGGAACTACTACCGGTAATTGTGTTACATATTTTATCTTAACAGAATTGCCTCTTACAACAGGCGGATGATACGCTTCAACAGCTTTCAACATGATATCATTTAGTTTAGAAGTAGGTATCTTACGCTGCCTGTTTTCGTATACCTGTAATGCTTCTTCTATTCCTTTAAATATTCTTGTTTTTTCAATAGCAGAAATAAATAAGACGGGCAGATCGCTGAATGGAAGAAAACGTTGTTTCAATTCCTTTTCATAATCTCTTGCCGTATTGGTTTCTTTTTCCATCAGATCCCATTTATTTACCAATACAACAACACCTTTACCTTTTTTAACAGCCATTGCAAAAATGCTAAGGTCTTGTGCCGTTACTCCTTTTGTTGCATCTAATACCAACATACAAACATCTGCTTCATCAACGGCTTTGATCGCGCGGATCACAGAATAGAATTCTAAGTCTTCGCTCACTTTTGCTTTGCGGCGAATACCTGCTGTATCAATTAATATAAATTCCTTATTGAAAAGATTATAATGTGTATGGATCGTATCTCTTGTTGTTCCGGCAATTTCACTTACGATAGTGCGCTCTTGTCCGGTCAATGCATTTAGTAAAGATGATTTACCTACATTCGGCTGACCGATGATAGCAAATTTTGGAAGCTGTTTATCTTCGGGTTCAGGATCATTGCCGATCAAGGCAGTAATATCATCTAACAGATCTCCACTACCTGTACCGCTGATAGAAGAAAGAAAATGAATATTATCAAAACCAAGACTATAAAATTCTGATGCTTCTAATAAACGATCATGGTTATCGACTTTATTTACTACCAAAAAAACCGGCTTAGAAGTTCTGCGCAACATACCTGCCATCGCCTGATCAAGATCAGTGATACCCGTTGTAACATCCACCATAAAAACAATCGCATCTGCTTCATCAATTGCGATCAATACTTGCTTGCGTATTTCTTTTTCAAAAATATCTTCGCTCTTAGGAACAAAACCTCCTGTATCGATCACATTAAAGAACTTACCGCTCCATTCTGCTTCTCCATATTGGCGATCGCGTGTAACGCCACTAAAGTCATCAACGATGGCTCTGCGTTCTTCTAACATCCTGTTGAAGAACGTACTTTTTCCTACATTGGGACGACCGACTATTGCTACTGTAAAACTCATAATTCTTTCAATTGATAATTGACAATTGATAATTGATATTTTAAAATCCTGATAATTTACAATTCATTCAATTGTAAATTATCAATTATCAATTACCTCATTTATTTAATATCCGTACTCTTTTAATTGCATTTCATTGTCGCGCCATTTTGGGCGAACTTTTACGAACAGTTCTAAAAACACTTTGCTTCCTAAAAAAGCTTCAATATCTTTTCTAGCGTCTGTTCCTAATTTTTTTATCATTTGTCCACCTTCGCCTAAGATGATGCCCTTTTGTGTATCGCGGTGAACAATGATATCTGCACCTATTTTTATCAGGGTTGATTTTTCTTTGAATTCATGCACCAACACTGTTGCATGGTAAGGAATTTCATCGCCGTATAAAGCGAATATTTTTTCTCTTATTAACTCACTCACAAAAAACTTCGTTGGCAGGTCACTAAGGTTGTCTCCATCATAAAATGGTTCGCCTTCATTTAAATAACTAACGATCGTTTTTAAAAGATCATCGATACCTGTTTTCTTTAATGCAGAAATTATCGCTACCTCTTTACAATAAGGTTGTTCCTGAAAAAATAGTTTTAATCTTTCCAGTTTATCTTCCGTAACTGCATCCGATTTATTTAATACAACAAGTGCCGGGACTTTTAATTTTAAAGACGAAAATATGGTATGACTTTCTTCCCCTGTTTCTCTTGCATCAGCCATTAGTAAGGCAACATCCGCATCTTCCAGGCTACCTTTAACAGCCTGCATCATTTTTTCGTGCAATTTATATTTTGGTTCGATGATACCAGGCGTATCAGAAAATATGATCTGGTATTCATCATTGGTTAAAATGGCCTTGATACGATGCCTTGTTGTTTGCACCTTAGGTGACACAATAGCCATCTTCTCTCCCATCAACGCATTCAGGAGCGTACTTTTGCCTGCATTAGGCTTACCAAAAATATTTACAAAACCCGATTTCATGATTTATTGTCTTTGAATAGCTCGTTGGTTACAATTTGATTAACTACACGGCCGACAGAATGGAGGAGGTAATCAAATTCATTAGCGGAAAACCAATTTGCTAAGAATAAAAAAGGCTCAATATGAGCCTTCGTTTTTTTAGTTGCGAAGAGAGGGATCGAACCTCTGACCTTCGGGTTATGAGCCCGACGAGCTACCGCTGCTCTACTTCGCGGTGCAAAAGTAAGCAGTTACAGGTTTGTTACCAAATATATTCAAACGATTGGCGAAAAATATGGTGTAATCTGCATCCAGACTGTCTGAAACTTAATAAAATAAAAATTGTACGCCGGGAAATATTCTCCTCATTGTTTCTTTTAAGATCAAAATTTAAAAAGCAAAACTTTAAATTGCAGTCGCATTAATAATCAAAATGGATAAGAGCTTAAATAAATATATCAGTGAAACAGGCTTCTGCTCTCGCAGGGAAGCGGATAAATATATTGAGCAAGGAAGGGTGACGATCAATGATACTGTGGCCATAAAAGGCAATCGCGTAATGGAAGGAGACGTTGTGGAAATTGACGGAGAATCTATCAAAACAAAAGACAAAACTGTTTATATCGTTTTCAATAAACCTACGGGGGTTACCTGCACTACAGACTTAAAAGATAAATCCAATATCATCTCTTTTATCAATTACAAAAGCAGGATATTCCCTATCGGGAGATTGGATAAACCTTCGGAAGGATTGATCTTTTTAACGAACGATGGCGATATTGTAAATAAGATACTACGCGCAGGAAATAATCATGAAAAAGAATATATAGTTACCGTAGACAAACCGATCACCGGTGAATTCATTAAAAAAATGGGAAGCGGTGTGCGCATATTAGATACCGTTACCAAACATTGTTTTGTAAAACAAGAAGGCAAAAATCGTTTTAGAGTTATATTAACGCAAGGATTGAACAGACAGATAAGAAGAATGTGCACCGCGCTTGGTTACAATGTTGAAACCCTTAAACGTGTACGAATAATGAATATCACGCTAGCAAATTTATCTGTAGGAAAATGGCGCTACTTTACTGCAGAAGAAATTAAAACGATCGATAGCTTGGTTTCTTCATCCAGTAAAACTGAAGAAGCTTCTTACGATAATGAAGAGTAATGAATGAAGAATTAAACCCGCTGTTTCATCGCCTCATACAAAATTATCCCCGCTGCTACTGATACATTTAAAGATTCGAAATCTCCCGTCATCGGTATTTGAAATTGCTCATCACATATTTTCATTAATGCCGGATAAACACCATGTTCTTCGCCTCCCATCACAATAGCTACAGGTTCTTTTAATTCAAGGTCATACAGTTTTTTCTCCGAGGTCATTTCACTTGCAAAAACTTTGATGCCGTTCATGTGAAGGTCATCAACCGCTTTCATCAAACTATTAACACGACAAATAGCGATCTTTTCCAAGGCACCCGCTGAAGTTAAAATAGCATCTTCATTTAAAGCGCCAACCCCTTTATCAGGAATGATGATCGCGTTTACGCCAAAACAAAAAGCACTTCTGGCAATGGCGCCGATATTGCGGATATCTGTTATACCATCTAATATTAAAAATAAGGGCACTTGGCCCTGTTCAACAATAAAAGAAACCACTTGTTGTAGATCCTGGTATTGTATCTTAGATATAATTGCTACGCAGCCTTCGTGGTTGCTTACATTAAAATTGTCCAGTTTTTCAATGGGCACTTTATTAATAGGTACCAGGTATTGCTCTGCTAATTTTCTGATATCATCAATAGCAGGACCGTGTACGGTGGTCTGCAAATAAATACGCTCTAATTGTTTGCCTGATTGCATCGCTTCAATAATGGCTTTGCGGCCCACTATCAAAGTATTTTTTTTGGGGCGATGTTGCTGTTGTCTGAAATTTTTCACGAGGCAAAATTAGTGTAATTCATCCCATAATATATAAAGATTCGTTTGCTTTTATAAATTGGTGACCGGTAAATATTATAAATCAACGGTGGGTAGCGTATTGATATTTTGTGTAAGTTGCGCCACAAATGCATTTTTCCAGTAAGAATGCGTGAAGATTGAGTCTTTTCCTACATATTACCAAAAAATAACCATGAGCATTAGTAAGCTGTCTATTGTGATCCCAGCCTATAACGAGGGCAAAACGATCCATTTTATTTTAAACAAGGTGAAAGCGGTTAATTTGATCAACAATATTTCGAAAGAAGTGATCATCGTCAACGATTGTTCTTCTGATGATACAGAAACTGCTATCCAAAATTATATTAGTGAAAATCCAGGTTTAAATATCCAGTATTTTAAACATGAAATAAATAAAGGCAAAGGCGCAGCATTGCACACAGGCATCTCTAAAGCAACCGGTGAATATTTAATTATACAAGATGCCGATCTTGAATACGATCCTGAAGAATTTAATGACTTATTAAAACCAGTTGTCAATGGCTTTGCAGATGTTGTATATGGTTCAAGATTTATGGGTGGTAATCCGCACAGGGTTTTGTTTTTCTGGCACACGATCGGTAATAAATTTTTAACAGCGCTGTCCAATATGTTCACGAACCTGAACCTGACGGATATGGAAACCTGTTACAAATTATTTAGAACGCCGCTTGTGCAAGGATTAAATTTAAAAGAAACAAGGTTTGGATTTGAACCGGAAGTAACTGCAAAAATTACGCGTATACCTAAAATAAGGATCTACGAAGTTGGCATATCTTATTACGGCAGAACATACGAAGAAGGAAAGAAAATTGGCTGGAAAGATGGTTTCAGGGCTATTTTCTGTATCCTTAAATACGGTTTGTTCAACGCTAAATAATTATTTTTTTGTTGAGATGGTCGCGTAATTATCCGGAAATGCTTTTCCATTGTGACAAGTAATGCAAGTAACTGCTAATGCCTGATCTCCTACCATTGATAGTTTTATTTTGAAGTAATTTTCATTGATCCCTATTTCCATCCGCATCATTCCTCTTGCTATATTTTTTTCATCTTTTGCATCACTAGGAAAATCAAGATCAGTTGAATCTTTATTTTCTGCATGGCAATAATTACATTTTACACCCAGCGCTACATTAAAATCTTTCTTCATTATCTGGTACAATAACGTATCGCTAATATTCTGTGGTAGCACCTTCAAATTGACGAATTTGTTCGCGTAAGCATGTTTGATCTCTTTAGGAGGTGCTATTGCAGCCACCCCGATAACTATTATGGCTAGTAATACTAGTGTTATTGGATACTTTGGGTTGATTCTCATATACTTGATTTCTTATTTTATCGTTTATATCTTGCCTGGTTTGCTATCAACAAAACAAATGCCGTACAAACGAATTTAATTTTTTAAATTTAGATAATCAATTCTTTTCTATGCTATCATTTGATAATACAGAATATGCTTTTGCTTATAAGTCCGATAAGGAATTAAGTAGGGCAAATTTTGTTCTGTCGATGATGAGAAAATCCTGGCTGGTTGGTTTTGGTACAAAATTTTTACCTTCTTTTATCAAGTGGCGCATCCCATTAACCATATCCATTATACGTTCTACTATTTTTAAGCAATTTGTTGGCGGAGAAACATTGCAGCAAACCGCTCCTATTGTAGATAAACTGAACGAATACAATGTGCAGGTGATCTTAGATTATGGTATCGAAAGTGACAAAAAAGGCGAAGCAGGCTTTGATGCCGTCACAGAAGAATTTATACGGATAATCGATTATGCTGCCACGCAGGAAAATATTCCTTTTATCAGTATCAAAATAACCAGCATCGCCCGGTTCGACCTACTAAAAAAAATACACAATTTTATTAACAGCAGTCCTGGTTCCTTATCCGAAAGGCACCAGGCCACGGTACAAAAATTACGCAGCGAAGAAAAAGAAGGATGGAGAAGAGTGAATGCAAGAATGAATAAGATCTGCACTATCGCTGCGGCTAAAAATGTACAAATTTTAATCGATGCGGAAGAATCATGGATACAAAATTCAATAGATCATTTAGCGGAATCGATGATGAAGCTTTTTAATAAGAAAAGAACGATCATCTATACCACGGTACAGTTATACAGAATCGATGGATTAGATTTTTTAAAGAAAACCACTAAGACGGCTATCAATAAAAAATTCATACTGGGTGTAAAGATCGTTAGAGGCGCGTACATGGAAAAAGAACGTGCACGCGCACTGAGTATGAATTATGCATCTCCTATTCAGCCGGATAAAGAAAGCTGCGATAAAGCTTACAATGACGCCATTGATTTTTGTATGAAGAATGTAAAAGTTGTTTCACTGATCGTTGCTACGCATAATGAAAAGAGTTGTTTATATGCAACGGAATTAATGCACACTATAAAGATGCTTCCGGATGCTATACATTTTTCTCAACTCTATGGCATGAGTGATAATATTACTTTTAACTTAGCAAAAGAAGGATACTCTGTAAGCAAGTATTTGCCTTTTGGACCTATCAAAGAAGTGATACCTTATTTAATGAGGCGTGCACAGGAAAATTCATCTGTCAGCGAACAAACAGGCAGAGAATTAAATCTGATTCGCAAAGAAATTGATGAACGAAAAAATAAGAAATAAGGAACTACAATTTAGTCGCTGCGGCTTCATCCAAATACCAATATAAATTACCATCAACAGGCCTTATTAATTGTGCAGGATATTTTTCCGGTTGATACGCGCTATTAAAAATTGTATGCAATACTTCAGCTTTCGCTTTTCCTGTTACTAAAAATATAATATTGTGCGCTTGATTCAGGACAGGTTCTGTCATGGTTACGCGATACATTTTTTGTTCTTCAACATACACTTCTTTTACCCAGCGTATTTTTTCATGCAATACATCTGTACCTGGAAATAAAGAAGCTGTATGGGCATTTTCACCCAAACCTAAAAATATAAGATCGAATTTCGGCGGTTTATTTTTAAAGAAGTCTTTAAGATCCTGTTCGTATTTTTTTGCTGCTTCCGCAGGAGGTAAATTCACCGGCGTAATATGAAGGTTGGTTGCAGGAATATCTATTTTATCTAACAATAAAGATTTGGCAACGTAAGCATTATTTAATTTATCATCCAGACCAACGCAGCGTTCATCTCCCCAAAAAATGATCGTCTTTTTCCAGGGCATTTTTTTTTTATATTCTTCTGTAGCCAGTAATTTATATAATTCGTTAGGTGTACTACCTCCCGAAAGCGCTACAACAAATTGTCCGTTTATAGCGATCGCTTCATTGGCTAATTCAATAATAAAATTGGCTGTTGCTTCGCATAGTTCGGCTACATCCTTAAATACATGTATATCGTTTGTCTCGTCCACTATTTAGATTTTGGCGGTGTTACAAACCAGTTATGCCCGTCTCTTGCGATCAATGCTTCTGCATCTTCCGGGCCAGTCATGCCCGCAGCATAATTAGGAAAACTTGTTGAAGGATTTTTTTCCCATTGTTCTATGATCGGCATCACAACTTTCCATGCAGCTTCCACCTGATCGGCACGCATGAATAAAGTTGAATCACCTTCCATGATATCCAATAACAATGTTTCGTATGCTTCCGGTGTTGTTGACGTATAAGATTCACTGTAATCATATTGCATATCAACAGGTGCCATCAACATTTCCAAGCCGGGACGTTTTGCCTGGAAGCCAAGCTTAATACCCATATGCGGCTGAATGTTCAGCACCAACCTATTCGGCTGCCAGTTACCGGTTGCACTATTAGGAAAAGATTGGTGAGGCACAGGGCGAAACTGCATGCTGATAACAGAAATCGTTTCGTTCATGTGTTTACCGGTACGTAGATAAAAGGGAACGCCCTGCCATCTCCAGTTATCAACAAAAAATTTAACTGCCGCAAAAGTCTCAACATTAGAATTTTTATCTACATCCTGTTCTTCGCGATAGCCAATTACTTTTTCACCTTCGATCCAGCCCGGACCGTATTGTCCGCGTACGGCATTTAAATGCACCTCGTCAGGTTTTATTATCCGGATGGCATTCAATACATCTACTTTTTTATTCCGTACTTCATCCGCATCAAACGAAACAGTTGGTTCCATCGCGATCAGACATAATAATTGCAGGATATGATTTTGTATCATATCACGTAAAGCACCTGCAGTTTCATAATAATTTCCACGCGTGCCAATACCTAATTGTTCTGAAACTGTTATTTGTACATGATCTATATAATTACGGTTCCAGGTAGGCTCAAACATGGCATTGGCAAAACGAAATGCCAAAATATTTTGCACTGTTTCTTTACCCAGATAATGATCCAGACGATATATCTGAGATTCTTCGTACATGCTATGTAACAGATCATTCAATTTTTTGGCGCTATTATAATCACGGCCAAAAGGCTTTTCAATAACTATGCGGCTCAGTTCTTTATTTTCTACTAATTTAGAATTGCCCAGCTTCGTTGCAATTTCTTCAAAATAACTTGGGGGAACAGCCATGTAAAAGATCCTCGTGGCTGGTGTGTTCCATTCCTTTTCATATTTTTCGATCTGCTCCTCTAATTTATCGTAAGTAGATTGTTCATCAAATCCTCCTTTATTATAAGTGATCTGTTTCTCAAATTCTGCCCAATCTTTTTCATCTGCTTTTCCTCTTCTTGAAAATTTATCTACGCCATTTTGCATGTGCTCACGAAAAGCTTCATCATTCATTTCTGTCCTGCTTACGCCGATCACTGCAAAGTTTTTTGGTAACCATTTATCTAAATGAAGATTATAAATGCCCGGCATTAATTTACGCCAGGTAAGATCACCGGTGGCACCTAAAATAACTATGACTGTTGGCCCTACACTATTTGCTGATTTCATTTTCTTTAATTAAGAATGTTGAATTAAGAATTAAGAATTTTAGCTCTTATTTATCTCGATTACTCACTTTTTGTCTTGACTTTTAACTTTTGATTTTATTTGGTTTCCCAATGCGTATGAAAGGTTCCATCGCGATCGATACGTTGGTAAGTATGTGCACCAAAGTAATCACGTTGCGCCTGTAATAAATTAAATGGCAGCCACGCACTTCGATACGTATCATGATAAGCTAGAGACACCATCAATGCTGGTACAGGAATACTTGCGTCAATCGCTTTTTTAATAACTGTTCTGATACCGTCCTGGGCTGATTCTAATTTTTTAGCAATGCCGTCATTGATCAAAATATTCGACAATTCCGGATGCTTTGCAAAAATGCTGCGGATGTCTTCTAATAAAGCTGCGCGTATGATACAACCTCCGCGCCAGATAGCTGCGATCTCATCTAATTTCAATCCGTATTTATATTCCCCTGATGCGTGATATAATAAAGACATGCCCTGTGCATAGGTTGTTATCATAGAGAAATACAATGCTTGTTCTACCGCATCAATAAATGCTTCTTTTTCTGTTGCAGATAAAGGTGCCATTTCAGGCTTTGCCGTAAATAAATTAGCCTGTACTTGTTTACGTTCATCTTTTAAAGCAGACAGGTCTCGAGCGCTAACGGCAATATCAATTACCGGAATAGGTATATGTTGGTTCAATGCATCCTGTGATGTCCATTGGCCTGTCCCTTTTTGTCCGGCGCTTGCCAATATCATATCCACTAACCGGTTATCGGTCAGGTCATCTTTCTTCGCAAAAATATCTGCCGTGATCTCTACCAGGAAAGATTGTAAGTCTTTTTTGTTCCATTTAGAATATAGTTCATGCAACTCATCATTGTTCAATCCTGCCACATCTTTCAATAACTGGTATGTTTCTGCGATCAATTGCATTAACGCATATTCGATACCGTTATGAACCATTTTTACGTAATGCCCAGCAGATCCTTTACCAATATAACTTACACAAGGTTCGTTATTCACTTTTGCAGAAACGGCCTGTAACATCGGTGCCACTCTATCGTATGCTTCTTTGGCTCCGCCCGGCATAATGCTTGGTCCGAACCTTGCACCTGATTCACCACCGGAAACCCCCACGCCCATAAAATGAATATTCTCTTTTGCTAGTTGCTCTGTACGGATATCAGTATCTGTAAAATGAGAATTACCACAATCCATCAAGAGGTCATCTTTTGTTAAGAATGGCTTTAGCTCCAATATCACACTATCAACGATCGGACCTGCGGGAACTAAGAACATTATTACTCTTGGTTTTTTTAAAGAGTTGATAAACTCAGGCAAACTACTTGTGCTGGTAATATTTTTTGATGGCGCTTCTTTCACCAAAACTTTTACCTGATCCTCGTTCTTATCAAAGCCGGAAACACTAAAGCCATGGTCGCTTATATTGTAAACAAGGTTGCGGCCCATTGTGCCCAGCCCTATCATTCCAAAATCGTATTGTTGCTGTTCCATATTTTTATTACTTATGTAAAAAGTTAACGTGACTTATTTTTTCTTTGATCGAATCTAAACTGGTGTATTGCATGGCGTGTAAACCAACACTTCTCGCTACTTCTACAAACATCAGGCGATCGTCGATCATTAATGTCTGATTCGGTAATGTATGAGCAATATCACAAGCTGTGTGAAAAATATCGGTATCCGGCTTGCGGAATTTTACATAACAAGAAGATACAAATGCATCAAACAATTCATGTAATTTAAATGTTTTGATCCTGTATTCATTTAATTCCCGGCCTTCATTGCTAACAGCAATGACATGTAATTTATGTTTTGCTTTTAGCTCTTTAAAGAACTCAATATTCTCAGTAAAAGGCTTTGATTGTTCAAACATGAATTTTTTAAAATCATCTATAGAAAAATCTCTTGGCTCGTAAAAAACCAATCTTTTTAAATATTGATCGAGCGTAAGCTTGCCCATTTCGTAGGTATCGAAAGTAAGGTGATGGCGCTCATCCATCTCTTTAAAATTCAGTTTAAATTTTTCTGCTGCTAATTTTCGGGAAGAACCTCCCCAGCCATTCGTTAAGAGTACGCCGCCGATATCTAAAAATAATGTTCCTATTTGATCGCCTTTCATTGTTATGCTTAATATATTCTAAAGTTAGGGTGTTTGTATTGATTGTAACCTCCTCTCATCATAATTCACTATTTCATATTACTATCTTCTATGATAGCTATTTTTTTCAATCTTCGCACATGCCTTTCCTCATTGCTAAATACGGCTTTTAAGAAAGTGAACACGACTTCACGAGCCAATTCTATGCCAATTATACGTTGGCCGATGCACAATACATTTGCATCATCATGTTCAACACATTGGTGGGCGGAATAAGTATCATGACAAACACCTGCGCGAATACCCTTGAATTTATTGGCGGCCACACTAACGCCAACACCGCTACCGCAAATGATAATGCCTCTTTCTCCTTCTTTTGCAAGAATCGCTTTGGCTACTTTTTCGGCATAATCAGGATAATCATCGGGTTGGCTTGGATCGAAAGTGCCAAGATCGCTAACGGTATAGCCTTTTTCCTGCATTTCTTTAACCAGTATGGCTTTATAATCAACTCCTGTGTGATCAGATGCAATAATTATTTTCATAGTCTAAAATTACAAAATCAATAGGTTACTTCTGTCACAGTAATATTGATTTTTGTGTGGGTAGATATTGTTTCATCTTTATTGGTAGCTTCTTCATAATGGGCATCATAATCTTTGTGCAGGGTATTCATTATCCTGTCCCAGAAAGTGAAATACAAGCCATAATTGCCTTTAAAGTACTGGTGGTGCATATTGTGGTTGACCGATGTATTGAGCCATTTGCCAAACCAATGTTTGTTGAAATTTTTGGGATACAATTCAAAACCTAGATGTCCGTACACATTATACATGGTCATGATCATCAAAATAAAAAAGAGATGTAGCACATGCACAGGAATGGTGAATGCATACACGATAATTACACCGGCTTCAACGAAAGCCTCGGTTGGCTGAAAAGCAAAAGCTGCGAATGGTGATGGATTAGTACTTTTATGATGCACAACATGAAAGAACTTAAACAACTTAGTATGATGCATTAAGCGGTGCATCCAATAAAAATAAGTATCATGGATCAATAATAATAAAGGGAAAGCCAGGATAAAATAGGCTGTTCCATATTTACTAATATGCCAGTAAATTGTAGTGTGCGGTTTAACGAAACGATTGTTTAGAATAAAAGGAATGGCAGCGAAAATGAAAAAAGTGATGAAAGAATAAAACAACTCTCTTTGATAATCTTTATTTGTTGGCCAGCGCTTTTGTATCTTTTTTACAAAAGGATGATTTTTAAAGATCACATAAAATATCAAAAAGGCTGATCCGGCAAAGAACAGGTATCGGATGATACTAAATACAAAAGTATAGATTGATTGTCCGACTGAGTCTGTGGGCATGAACATACAATATAATTTAAGATTCAGACGCTTGAAAGACCTGAATGTTTAATACGAAAAGAAGATCTCCGTAGCACCATAACCATAACTCGGATGGTATTGGTTGACAAAGGACTTTACTTCTTTTTTTGTTTTTAAGATATCATGAATTTCATCTCTTAATTTTCCTACGCCAATACCGTGAATCACGACTAAAGAGGTTTGATAATGCGCTACCGCAAGATCGTAGAATTTTTCGAAAGCTTTCAGCTGGATAGTAAGTATCTCGAAATTGCTAAGGTGCTTCCAGCTATCCGTCAACTTTTCAATGTGTAGATCAATGACCGATCTTGCAGATTCTAAATTTTCTCTCGATTTAGATGCATCGTATATTCTAAAGCCCGCATTATTTAATTTACTTACATCAAATTTTTCTGTCTCTACTTTATCAGGGTAGTTTTCAAACAACACATAAGAAAATGTTGCTTCATTCTTCAGCTGCATCTCTTCGATCCTTTTAAACAATTGTTTTGCTTTTATTTTTAAAGATGCTTCATAATACAGGGCTTTCTTTTTATCCGGATTTAATAAAGAGAATTCGAAATCAAATCTCGGACTATCATTCATGTCTTCAAACTTCACATCATGCAAATAGAAATCGTGCAATGGCTCTATTGAATTTTTCAATAAGAAACTGCTATCGCCACCGATCATGCAGTTATAAGTAAAGTTTAAAGCGTTATCTGTTTGATTGATCAAAAATATCTTGATCTTTTCTACGATATCATCATCAAAAACATCCTTATCATATACAGGCAAAAAATTTAGCCATACGCCTTCCGCTACTTTATGTTTAGTAGGTGTTTTTTCTCTTTTTACATTATCAATATATACTGTAGCGGGCTTTTTTTCAATAGCGCGCTTTTCGGTAAACATTTTAAAATAAGGAAAATCGATCTGATCCATGTAGGCAGGAAACTTCACTCCTTTCACTTCTATCATCACCATTTTATCGTTGATGATCTCAACGACCTTTCCTTCTTCGTTAGAAAGCAGCACCAATATCTTATCGCCTATTTCGTATTTCATTTTTTATTGTCTGAATTGGGATTTGTCCGATTAAAGGATTAATGGGATTTTCTTTGCAAAGTTACAAATTATGTATTTTGTTTTGCCAGATTACTATTGTGGCGGCTGTACATAAAATAAATAACCAAGCCGATCACCAGCCAGATAACAAAGCGTAGCCAGTTGGTGTAGCCAAGTTCTGTCATTAAGTAAAAACAGCTGGCTAGTCCGAGCACAGGAACTAAAGAAAGGTTTTTTAGGAATGATAATATTGTCAACCCTATTGCAAGAATTACAAAAAGAAAAAAAGGTAATTTATCCCTGAATCCTTCCCAATTACCATCATAATGAAACAACCCTAAAAAATTCTTCCACAAAAATATCAAGCCTACAATAAACAATACCGGCGATATAAATTTGGAATTGATATAAGGCATTTTAAATTTAGCGCCAGTCAGATCTTCTTCTTTTGCAGGTAATAACAAAACGCCTCCGCAAACCAACACAAAGGCAAATAAGGTTCCGATACTTGTCAGGTCCGTAACTTCTGTAAGGTTCACAAATAATGCCGGCACACCTACAACAACACCTGTTAAAATGGTTGAGAAAGATGGTGTTTTATATTTTGGATGAATGCGGCTGAATATTTTCGGCAGCAAACCATCGCGACTCATGCTCATCCAGATACGTGGTTGTCCCAATTGAAAAACCAATAATACACTGGCTGTTGCAATAACAGCACTAAATGAAATGATATAACTGATCTTATTTAAATGCACAGCCCGAAAAACATAAGATAAAGGATCGGCTACCTGTAAATTTTTATAAGACACCATCCCTGTTAAAACAATGGCGATCAAAATATATAATACAGTGCAAATGATCAATGAATAGATCATCCCTTTAGGAATATCTCTTTGCGGATTCTCGCATTCTTCTGCCGTTGTGGAAATAGCATCAAAACCAATATAAGCAAAGAACACGGCCGATACACCTTTCATTACGCCACCAAAACCATTTGGTAAAAAAGGTGTCCAGTTTGCGGGTGCCACATAAAAAAAACCGATCGCGATCACTGCTAATACGATCACTATTTTTAAACCCACCATATAATTGGTAGCACGTTTTGTTTCTTTGATACCAATATATACCAACCAGGTGATCAGCAATACAATTAATAACGCGGGTAAATTTGCAATCACACGAATACCGCCTAGTTCCGGCGCGTTTGCCCATGCCAGGTAAGCAGTTCTAACGCCATCATTCAGATCAGCTAGCCTTGTACCTGCAGCCATTTCTTTAACGGCTTCTGTAAAACCCCTGAAGGCTGATAAATAATCTGTGGTTAAATAAGCAGGGATATGAATACCAAAGCCTTCCATAAAATTCACGAAATAAGCACTCCAGGAAATAGATACTGCTACATTGCCGATGGCGTATTCCATCAACAGATCCCAGCCAATGATCCATGCGATCAATTCTCCGAAGGACGCATACGCATAAGTATAGGCACTACCGCTAACGGGTATACGAGAAGCAAATTCAGCATAACATAAAGCAGAAAATCCGCAGCAGACTGCCGTCAGGATAAATAATAACACAACGCCCGGACCACCATTATAAGATGCATCTCCGATAGTCGAAAAAATACCGGCACCTACTACTGCTGCAATCCCCATCGCAGTAAGGTCTTTTACTTTTAATACTTTTTGTAAACCAGCCGAGTGTTCTGCATCAGAATAACCTTCTTCAGCATCTTTTAATATCGCGGTAATACTCTTTTTGCGAAAAAGCTGGCTCGACATAATTAAGAATTAAGAATTATCCTAATGACTTTTGGTTTAAAATATATTTCGCTCAAGAATTCGAATCTAAAGAATTCTTAATTCTTCATTCATAACTCTTCATTACTTTTCTCTTTGTATCAAATAAGCTGCTAATTCAATTAAAGGTTTTTTTCTTACAGACTGCACAGCAGTATCTTCTAAATGTTGCAAGGCTGTTTGTAAATATTTTTCTTTCAATTCATTTGCCCAGGCATCTACTTTGCAATCTTTAAATATCTGCAACACTTTTGTTACTTTATCTGCCGGATTTTCCTGCATCAATCTTTTTAATTCTTTGCGTTGTTCAGCAGAAGCTGTCTCCAAAGCATGGATCATTAAAAATGTTTTTTTATTGGCAATAATATCTCCGCCTACCTGCTTGCCAAATTTTTCCGGATCGCCAAAAGCATCTAAATAATCATCCTGCACCTGAAATGCTATACCAAGGTTTTTACCAAATTCATATAAATGATGTTGGCTATCACCGGCCGCTCCCCCCAATATAGCACCAAATTGTAAACTAGCCGCCAATAATACTGAAGTTTTTAGTGTGATCATGTGTACATATTCATCAAGGCTCACGGTTTCTTTTTGCTCAAAATCCATGTCCAGCTGCTGTCCTTCGCAAACCTCCCTGCCCACTTTATTGAATAGGTGCAATATTTTAGGTAGATGATCGGGCTTTATCTTACTAATGTAATCGTAGGCTCGCACTAACATTACATCTCCTGCCAATAATGCGGTTGATTCTCCATATTTTGTATGCACAGTTTCCATTCCGCGGCGCAATGGCGCTTTATCCATTATATCGTCGTGTATCAAACTAAAATTGTGGAACAGCTCAATGGCAGTGGCCATATGATAAGCATCAGCACCTATCTCATCAAATAATTCATTACCCATCAAACAAATAGCAGGGCGGATCCGTTTGCCGCCTATCTGTAAAATATACTCGGCTGGTTTATATAAAGTAGCGGGAGTTTCAGGAAAATGACGCGTATTAAAATGCGTATTGATCTTTTCCGATAACTCTTGAAATGAATGCATTGATAAAGCTTTACAACAAAAATAACTGATTCGAAACAGTCGGGTTATTTTTTATAGAAATCTTTTGTTTATTTTGCCGACAATATGAAGATCATTTTAAGGAACGAGTGGACGATCGCGCTGCTGGCTATTATATTATTCATGCCTTTTTTGGGCCATGTTCACCTGTTTGATTGGGATGAGATAAATTTTGCAGAAAGCGCCCGGGAAATGATGGTTTCCCATAACTATTTTTCCGTACAGATCAACTACCAGCGTTTTTGGGAAAAACCTCCTTTATTTTTTTGGTTACAGGTCATCAGTATGAAGATCTTTGGCGTAAATGAATTTGCTGCCAGGTTCCCGAATGCGGTTTGTGGTGTTGTTACATTAGTTTTGATCTTCCGTATCGGCAAAAAAATATTCAACGAAAATTTCGCAAGGATCTGGGTGATGATATACCTCGGTACGATTGTAACCTTTCTCTATTTCAAAAGTGGCATCATCGATCCGATCTTTAATCTTTTTATCTTTTTAAGTATTTATCATTTTTATCTGTTAACGCTCAATGCGACCAACAAATTAAAATATGCTTTTTTAGTCGGCCTATTTTTAGGATTAGCCGTATTAACAAAAGGACCGGTGGCCATTGTTATTGCGTTATTATCTTATGGCATTTATGTATTAACGAGCAGGTTCAAATTTTTTATTAACTGGAAAGAACTGTTGATCATCATCCTTACAATAACAGCCGTTTGCTTTTTGTGGTTTGGTGTTGACCTTGTCAAGAACGGCCCCTGGTTCTTAATTCAATTCATCGAATACCAGGTAAGGTTATTTAGTACAAGTGAAGCTGATCATGGCGAGCCATTCTTTTATCACTGGTGGGTCTTATTGATCGGATGTTTTCCTGCTTCTATATTTTTCATGCGCGGACAGTTTGTAACAGCCAACACGCCACAACAAAAAGCATTTAAAAAATGGATGCTGATCTTATTTTGGGTAACGCTGATATTGTTTTCTATTGTTAAGACAAAGATTGTTCACTACTCATCGCTCTGCTGGTTCCCGCTTACTTTTTTAGCGGCGCTATGCGTGTATGATCTTTGGGAAAGAAAAGCAGCATTAAATAAATGGCTAAAAGCTTTATTAGGATTGATTGGCATAGCCATGGCAACTGCTATCACAGCTGTTCCATTTGTAATGATGCATAAAGATCTGTGGATAGATAAGGTGCAAGATGTATTTGCCAGGGGAAATTTACAAGCTGATGTACACTGGTTTTGGACAGATGCCATCGGTGGGATCGTTTTGTTCATCGGTGTACTAACTTATCTTATCTCAAAAAAAAATGAACAAAAAACGATCGTACTGTTTTGTTCATTGACCGTTTGTTGTTTTTGCACAAGTGTAATTATTGCACCAAAGATCGAAGCCATATCACAAAGAGCCAACATAGAATTTTTTGAAGCACAACAAGGAAAAGATGCTTATGTTGAAACAGTTGATTACAAAAGCTATGCGCAGTACTTTTATACCAAGAGTATGCCGCACACCAATACGAATGAACTAAATAATGAATGGCTGATACATGGCAATATCGATAAGCCTACTTATTTATCTATTAAGATACAGAATGCTGAAAAGCTGGATACTGTTCCGGGAATTATTAAGCTCTACAAAAAAAATGGATTTGCTTTTTATGAGCGATTGCCTACTGATAGTTTGAAGAGGTAATTATTTTTTAAAGATAAAATACACAGCAAGGATCAAGAACCCGAATCCGATCGCGTGATTCATTCTAAAACTTTCATTCTTAAAAAAAACAATTGTAAAAACCGTGAACACGGTTAACGTAATTACTTCCTGAATTACTTTTAATTGCCATAATGTAAATGGTCCGCCATTATCTACAAAACCTATTCTATTAGCCGGCACCTGAAAAGAATATTCAAATAAAGCAATTCCCCAGCTGATCAATATCACGCCAACCAAACTTAAACTATTGAACCAGCTCCATTGTTTGAATTTTAAATGGCCATACCAGGCGAAGGTCATAAAAGTATTGGACAGTATTAAAAGTCCTATTGTTATAAGTGCTTTCTTCATCTCCTGTTTTAACTTTCGTTATATATTTTCAATACAGTGTGGCGCAAATTACTACCCGCATCACTTAAAATAAAATTGACCATTTCTGCTACATCTTTTGTAGGTACCCATTTTGTAAAATCGGCATCCGGCATAACAGATCTGTTCAATGGTGTATCCATTGTGCTTGGTACAATTACTGATGCAGTGATTTTCGGGTATTTTTTATTTGCATTTATCATATCAGCTAAAGATATCACCATAGCTTTTGATAAAGCATATGCAAAAGATTTAGCCCCTTCCGAAGCCACCAGTGCAGCTTTAGACCCAACCAAAATAATTTGTCCGCTCCCTTGTTTTTCAAAATAAGCCAACAATGGTTTTACCAAATGGAAAGCGGTGAAAAAATTAAGATCGATCATCTTCCTGATATCAGCGTCTGATGCATTCTCTAATTCTCCCGGCGCATACCCTCCTACCAATAATACTGCAGCATAAATTCCACCTTTGGTTGTTATGGCTTTATCTATAAATGCTGCCGAAGCTTTTTCATCTAAGAGATCAACGGCTTCTGAAAATTGATCAGGTAGCGCATTATATAGGTTAATATTTTTTTCATCTACCACTAACGATAAGGCAAAACCGCTATCGCTTAATTTTTTTACAACATCTCTACCCAACCCTCCTGCTGCACCGCTGATGATAATATTTTTATTACTCATGATTTTTTTATAAATTTAATTATACAATTGAGTACGATATTACAACAAATCTAAAGCCAAATTGCTTTTAATGGCAACAAAAACAGCTACACCAAAACATTTTATATTTCTTGCAATTGCTGCAGCGCTTACGGGCTGTATGTTTACCAAAAGAACCTGCAGTAAATATTATGCTAAGGCTTCCGTTAAAACATATGATATGGTTATTATTCCTGGTGTTCCACTTGCCGGTGATAGCCTGCAATGGAGCAGGATAATGCGCGGGCGCGTTTACTGGTCCAAATATTTATTTGATAAAGGCATTGCAAAAAACATCATGTATTCAGGCGGAGCAGTTCATACTCCATATTATGAAGCGCAGATTATGGCGATGTATGCAGAAGCTATTGGCATACCAAAGGAAAACATCTTCACAGAAATAAAAGCAGAACATAGCACGGAGAATATTTACTACTCGTATAAAAAATCGCAAAAATTAGGATTTAAAACTTTTGCGGTCGCGACTGATCCGTTCCAGGCAAAACAAATGCGCAAGTTCACGTATAGATTAGATCCTGCTATTGACCTTATCCCATTTGTTGTAGATACTTTAAAAACATTGGAGCCAACCATGATCAATCCTACGATTCAATATAAAGAAGCATTCAAAGAAAACTTTATGTCCCTAGAACAACGTGAAGGTTTTTGGAAACGGACGAGAGGAACATTTGGTAAAAATATTGACAAGCATGCTTACGATTAGTAAACTGTTTAATTGTTTAATGGCTTAATTGTTAAAAATATATAGAAGCAGAACTCCGATCAACAATCCAACCATTTAACAATGCATCAATTTTTATGCTGATAGATCGGTGAATTGTACAATTTCAAACGCTTCAAAAAATAGCAGAAAGAAACGCCTAATACACCCAGGCCATATTTCATACTGCGTTTGAAGTTGATAGAAGAGGCTTCATCAAAATATTTCGTCGGACAAGTTACTTCTGCAATTTCAAAACCTGCGTCAAATATCTGCGCGATCATTTCATTATCAAAAATAAAATCATCGTTATTGGCTTCGTAATTTACTTTGCGCAATACAGCGCCGCTGAAAGCACGATAACCAGTGTGGTATTCACTTAGCTTTTGTCCGATCAGTACATTTTGAGAAAAAGTAAGCGCTCGATTGGCAATATATTTATACATGGGCATTCCGCCTTTCAATGCACCTTTTCCTAAGATACGGCTTCCGAATACAACAGGATACAGATCATTCGCAATGATGCTGCTCATAGCCGGTATCAGTAATGGCGTATATTGATAATCCGGATGCAGCATGATCACTACATCAGCATTTAATTCCAATGCTTTATTGTAACAAGATTTTTGGTTACCACCATATCCCCTGTTTTGAGGATGCGTAATAATATGGCGTATGCCTAAGCGTGTAGCCACTTCAACCGTATTGTCCTTACTGGCATCGTTCACCAATATCACATCATCTACAATATCAAAAGGGATTTCACGGTACGTTTTTTCTAAAGTCTTTTCTGCGTTATAGGCTGGAAGTACAACAACAATTTTTTTTCCGTTCAGCATAAACAAATTTTGTGCGAAGTAAATATTTTTTTTACGAAACGATTATCGTTATTTTTTTGATTTGATCTTTTTCCCTTTAGCCAGTTTAGCATTATTCTTAACAGTGCTGACAGTGCCTTCAGATTCATCCGGTATCCAATGATAATCAAGCTGGCGCTTTGCAAGATTAGCAGCAACCACTTTTATTTTTATCTCATCGCCCATTCTGAATTTTCTTCCTGTACGCATACCTACTAAAGCATAGTCTGCTTCATCCAAACGGAAATCATCATAATCGCTCAGGTCTCGTACGCTTACCATGCCTTCACATTTATGTAAAACGGTTTCAACAAAGAATCCAAAAGAAGCTACGCCGCTGATGATACCGTCAAATTCTTCACCCACATAATCCTGCATAAATTCAACCTGCTTGTATTTATTACCGGCTCTTTCCGCTTCCATTGCTTTTCTTTCCTTATCGCTGCAATGCTTGCATTTTTCTTCCATTTTTTTATCCGGCTTCAGGTTTTTATCCAGGCATTCCTGTAAAACCCTGTGCACCATTACATCTGGATAACGGCGTATCGGCGAAGTAAAATGACAATAATGTTCAAAGCCCAAACCATAATGGCCGATATTTTCAGATGTGTACACCGCTTTCGCCATCGTACGAATTCCTAATTGTTCCAACACATGCTGTTCGGGTTTGCCTTCTACTTCTTTTAATAAACTATTAAAAGATTTGGCGATAGCAGCCTGGTTATCCATATCGAACTTATAACCGAATTTTTTTGCGAAGGCAACAAATGGTTTTAATTTTTCTTCACTCGGTGTATCATGCACACGGTATGGAAAAGGTATTGGTTCTTTATTGATCTTTATTTTTGAGACATACTCTGCGATCGTTTTATTAGCTAACAACATAAACTCTTCGATCAGCTGATGCGATTCTTTGCTTTCTTTTACTACAATGCCTAATGGCTTTCCTTTATCATCTAATTTAAAACGCACTTCCTGAGAAGAAAAATTGATAGCACCTTTCGCAAATCTTTCTGCGCGAAATTGCTTTGCTAAATTATTTAATAATAAAAGCGCTTTAGGATGATGCGGGCCGTCTTTTTTCTCTATCACTTCCTGCACATCTTCGTAAGTAAAACGATGATTACTGTGTATCAATGTTCTGCCGATCCACTTATGTTTGATCTCTGCTTTATTCGTGATCTGAAAAATAACCGAGAAGGTATATTTATCTTCATTCGGACGAAGAGAACATAATTCATTTGAGATCTTTTCCGGCAACATCGGGTTTACTCTATCAGGCAAATAAACACTTGTAGCTCTGTCGTACGCTGATTTATCTAAAGCAGTTCCCGGTTTTACAAAATGACTTACATCAGCTATATGTACACCTATTTCATAACAACCATTATCTAAATTTCTTATAGAGATAGCATCATCAAAATCCTTAGCATCAACAGGATCGATCGTGAACGTTAAAATATCACGACAATCTTTTCTAACCCTTGTTGCTTCGCGTGTAATAACATCAGAAAGATCGTTGGCTTCTTTCATCACAGCATCATCGAATGATAAAGGAAAGCCTGCTTCTAAAAGCAATTCTTTCATGGCCATATCATTGATGTCTTCTGCCTGTATTACAGATACAACTTCACCTTCGGGTTTTTTATCGCCTTTGGCCCATTTTACCAAACGCACTATTACGCGGTCCTTATCAATGGCACCGTTTAATTTATCTAACCCAACATGAAAATCAGGTACGGGCTTTTCAGAATCTGATACAAAAAATGCAAAATTTTTGCTTACCTGTATAGTACCGATAAATTCAGTCTGTTTGCGTTCTGCTACATCCACTATCTTACCTTCTATCCTGCTGCGACTGCCGTTATCTTTTGAAATTTGTACACGTACTGTATCTCCATGAAATGCCTGGCCAAAATCATTTGGTTTAACAATAATATCTTTTTCCTGGCCGTCCACAATTACATAGCCCATTCCACTGCGTGAAATATCCAATTTGCCTTTTACAATTACTATTTGTGATGATTTTTTAACCTGACCTGAATTCGTTTTACTCATAAATTTATCGTCTCTTCTATTTTATTTGTCTGAAATAAGATCGGGATGATCAGATATGGATGATTTTTTAACCCATTTAACCAATAAATCTTACCAAATCTCAGTTCAGATAGGCTGCAAGTTAAGTAAACTAACCCGATACTGGACTTTGGCACAAATACTGTTAATGAAATGTTGATAGGTCAACGCAGATTCCTTAACTTTAAAACAAAAATATTATGCAAAGTTACGATACAGTAGTAGGAGCATTGAACGGACTGAAAGCGAGAGGATATACGCTAGATTTTAATGTTTCCTTTGATAAGCTGATCTGCTCAGATAAAAAGGTTCAACTAAACCCTCATGAGTTTGAAATTGTTGAGGTCTACCGTTTTGAAGGTGAGACCAATCCTTCGGATGAAGATGTGGTATATGCTGTTGAATCTAAACAAGGTGATGTTAAGGGAACTTTTACCAGCGCTTATGGTATGTATTCCGATTCAGTATCTGCTGATATGATGAAGAAAATGGCTATGCATACGGATAAAATATAACCACTTTTTAATAGTTAAGGAGAAACACATATGGTTTCTCCTTTTTTGATTCGGAAATATTAACAGTGTTCATTAAATTTGCATCGTTAATATAATGTACAATGATAACAGAAAGAAAAGAAATACAGGAACAACGAATGAAGGGGTACTTCATTGAAGCAACAAAAGACATATTAAAAGGTGAAGGCCTTAAAAATATCAGCGTAAGAAATATTGCAGAGCGCGCAGGCTACTCATTCGCTACACTCTACAATTATTTTAAAGATGTAAAGGAACTGGTATTTTACTGCGTAAAAGATTTTCAGACAGAATGCGAAACGCATGTAAAAGAACGTTCGGATAAAACTACAAGGGGTTCGAAAAAATTAAAAGCGATCACAAAAGCCTATCTCGAATATTTTATTCAATATCCTGGCATTTTTGAATTGTTCTTTATTGAAAAGTTATCTGATATCGGCGGCAACCAGGAAGCTTCTGCCCTCATCATTTCTTTTTTAGATCGCTTATGCGACGAAGAATGGAATTATTGTATTGCACATAAATTAATTGCTCAAAAAGATGCTGTTAGAATAAAAGCATCTTTGTTAAACACTACGACAGGACTATTGTTATTATATGTACACAGAAGGCATCCGAAGGATTATGCAGAATACAACAAATTAGTTAATGAACAAATTGAGCATATTCTCAATGAAGTTAAGGTCCAATAAAATCTAATGGAAGAAAAATATTTAACTGTTACCCAAGAAGCCGGCCGCCGGTTTATTAATCGGCAAATTGCGGGACAAGTTGTTATGTTGAACCTGCTTCGCTTTCGGGAATTTGCTGACTATACTACTACACCTGAACTTAAACCAGCAAATCCTATCTCCGGTAAAAAGGCTTATGAACTTTATATCAATCATACATTACCTCATTTACAAAGATCAGGTGGCGAAATAATATTTATGGGTGATGGCGGAAATTATTTAATTGGCCCTGCAAATGAATATTGGGATACTGTTATGTTAGTGAGACAAAACAGCGTTGATAGCTTTATTGCTTTTGAATCAAATGACGAATACATGAAAGGTATAGGACATAGAACCGCCGCTTTAGAAGATTCGCGTCTTCTTCCATTAATCGAAAATAAAGAATTGTAAAGAAGATTATAAGCAAATGAATTTGCATAACCATTACAAAAGAAAATATACTTTTGCCACTAATTAATAGCCGGACATGTTAAAAAAAATTACGAGAGAAAATTTGTGGTTCCTGATTCCGTGGTTGTTATTCGTTATTGCATGCAGTTATTTTTGTATCGCTTACAGCAAGGTCGATCTACATTTAATGAGCAACCAGTTTGTTGGCGGCTGGACAGATACACTTTTTATTATCCTTACTTCTACCGGCGATGGCCTTATTATAATTGTAGCCATAGCAATATTGTTGTTCTTCAATACGAGAATGGCCATTCAATTAGCGATCATTTTTATTATATCATCCATCATAGCACATCTTTTTAAAGATGTATTGATGGTGCATATGTACCGGCCTTATTATGTTTTTAATCACTTGCATATCAAGCTCAAATTGATCAGTGGTATGTACATGAATGAGGTTAGTAGTTTTCCTTCCGGCCATTCCATGACAGCGTTCAGTCTGCTTGCTTTTTTTGCTTTTTATATCCGCAATAATTATATCAAATTATTTTTCTGCGTTACCGCGATACTGATCGCTTACTCAAGGGTATATTTATCTCAACATTTTTTGATGGATATTCTTGCGGGTTCTTTAATTGGTGTGATCACCGTAGTATTAGTGATGGCTTACAGCAATATTTCTATGAAATATAATGTGTCACTTCGTACTTATTTAAAATTGAAGAAAGAAGCAAGATCTATTTAGCCGCTATCTTATTACTATCATAATCCCTGAATATTAAACGTAAATTCTGATCGTACGTAAAATAGTTATAGACCCAATTAAAGAAAATAGCAAAGCGGTTCTTTACGCCTAGCGTTAAGAATAAATGGACTATCATCCAAGTTGCCCAGCCAAAAAATCCGCCAAAATGAAATTTAGGTTTTGTTAGATCAACGACTGCCAGGTTACGGCCTACTGTTGCCATGCTCCCTTTATCTTTATAAGAAAAATCTTTTAATGGTTTATTCTCTTTTGCTAATTGCAGGTTTTTAGCGATCAGATCAGCCTGTTGTATTGCTACCGGTGATAATTGTGGATGCCCCTTAGGATATGCTTCATTTTCTAAGTTCGCTACATCTCCTATAGCATACACATTGTTTGATCCTTCTACTTTGCATTGTTTATCAACTTTTATACGATTACCTTTTGCGATCAGGGATGGATCAATCCCTGCCGGCACATTTCCTTTTACGCCTGCTGCCCATATTAATGTAGCAGCATCAATTGTCTCGCCATTTTGCAAAGTGGCTTTTACGCCATCGTATTCTTTTAAGGTAGAATTGGTCATCACTTTTACGCCTAATTTTTCTAAATACCTTCTTGAATCTGCGCTTGACTGCTCACTCATCGTAGCCAATGTTTTTCCTAATCCTTCCAATAAATAAATGGTCATTTTAGAGAAATCGAGTTCAGGATAATCTTTGGGTAAAACATAATGCCGCATATCCGCGATCGCTCCACTTAATTCTACACCAGTCGGACCGCCGCCTACAACGATAATAGTCATTAGACTTTGCAGGTCTTTTTCGTTTTTAGCACTAACCGCTTTTTCAAAATTGTGTAAAAAGCGGTATCGTAGTTCCAATGCCTCTGCCGTGCTTTTCATCGGCAACGCATGGTCAATGATACTTTGATTGCCGAAGAAATTTGTACCTGCACCTGTTGCAATGATCAATATATCGTAATTAAATTCACCGATATCAGTAACAATCTTATTTTGAGTAGTTACAACTTCTTGCACTTCTGCTAATTTAATTCGAACATTTTTACTGTTTTGAAAAACCCTGCGCAACGGAAAAGAAATATTACTGGCATCTAAGCCTGCAGTTGCCACCTGGTAAAACAATGGCTGAAAGGCATGGTAATTATGCTTATCGATCAGGGTTACTTCGAAGCCTTCTTTATCATTTAATTTTCTTGCGAGGCGGAGTCCGCCGAAGCCTGCTCCTATTATTATTATTTTCATATTGTGTATTAATAAAAAATCCTGCCAAAGAGCAGGATTGTAATTTAATTCTTTTATAGATAGGTTCTAATATAATAAACGAACCTTGATAGTGTTCTTCACCTTCTTTAAAAGTGCCAAAGCTTCTGCACTTAAGGCTTTATTAACATCCAATACAACATAGCCAATATCGTCATTTGTTTTTAGATACTGACCTACTATATTGATATGATTTTTAGAAAGTGTGGTATTTATTTCACTCAATACACCCGGTACATTATTATGAATATGTAAGATGCGATGCGTTCCTTCCTGAGGAGGCAGGTTTAAACCCGGTGTTGTATGACTACCGGTTGTTATTCCTTTTTCTAAATATTTATATAATTTATTACTTACATCTTCGCCAATATTGTGTTGCGCTTCTTGCGTGCTACCACCAATATGTGGTGTTAAGATCACATTGCTTAAGCCTTGTAATGGTGTTGTAAATTTATCGCCGTTCTTTTCAGGTTCCCAAGGATACACATCTACTGCTGCACCACTTAAATGCCCTTCTTTTAAAAATTTAGCCAGTGCATCCAGATCAACCACTTCTCCTCTTGCATAGTTGATCAATGTACTACCCTTCTTAAAGAATTTCAAGTTGGTCTTATTGATCATATTTTTTGTAGATGGTAATTCAGGTACATGGAGTGTAACGATATCAGATACAGCCAGCATATCTTTCAAAGTCTTCTTTTGTTCCGCATTACCTAATGGTAATTTCGTTTCAACATCATAGAATACTACTTTCATTCCAAGGCTTTCTGCTAATACACTTAACTGGCTGCCGATACTTCCGTATCCGATTATGCCTAAAGTCTTTCCCCTTAATTCGTAACTGCCACTAGCGTCTTTCATCCAGATACCCTGGTGTGCCGCAGTATTTTTATCAATTATTTTACGGATCAAAATGATAGAAGCACCGATCACCAATTCTGCAACGCTACGTGTATTACTATAAGGTGCATTAAAAACGGCAATACCTTTTTGAGTTGCTTCTTTAAGGTCTACCTGGTTAGTACCGATACAAAAACAACCGATAGCCTGTAATTTTTCTGCCGCGTCCAATACTTTTTTAGTTATCTGCGTTTTGCTGCGGATACCTAATAGATGAACGTTCTTTATTTCTTTTATTAATTGTTCTTCGCTCAATGCCCCACTTAATTTCTTTACACTCGTGTACCCTGCATTATTAAAATATTTCACCGCCGCATCACTGATATTCTCTAAAAAAAGTATGTTTATCTTCTCTTTAGGATAACTTGTTAATTTTTTTTCTGCCATGATATTTGATTTACTTCCGTATTTTGCGCAAATATATTCTATCTAATTCTTAATCTATTACGTTGTCGGGAATAAAATCTTTTTTTAATAGGGTAAAATCTACTACTATTATTTCAGGGTCACTTACTTACAGTGCTTGTTTAGGTGCCATTTTTATTATAATTGCCGGCTTATCTGCCTGCCACTCCGGTGCCTCAGAACCAACCGAGCAACCGCAATTAAAAGCTGCGCCAAACACGCTTTCGGCTATTCCAACACCTAACTTAATAGATCTGCCTGCTCCAACACCTATATCTCCGGTATTACAACAACGCTTACACGATGGTGTTGAAGCCTGGTACAATATGCGTTTAAGGAACACTGGTTTTAACGGTGGAATGGTAGTGGCAAAAAATGGCAATATCATATTTGAGCAATATAAAGGAGACGCCCATATTGGGGGTAAAGACGCTGTTACAGAGAACACTTCTTTTCAAATAGCATCTGTTTCTAAAACATTTACTGCTATGGCAGTATTGAAATTATACCAGGATAGCCTGATCAAGCTCGATGATGAATTCAGCAAATATTTCCCGCAATTCAATTATCCGGGTGTTACCATCAGGGATATGTTGAGCCATAGAAGTGGTTTGCCTAATTATCTTTATTTTTTGGAGGACCTGCATTGGGATGAAACAAAATTTGCTACGAACGAAGATGTGTTATCGTTAATGATCAGTCGTAAAAATGAAATAAAAGATATCTCTGCTCCTAACACGCATTTCGAATATTGCAATACGAATTTTGCGTTGTTAGCGCTATTGGTCGAAAAAGTAACAGGAGAAAAGTTTGCGACCTACATGCAGCAAACATTTTTTACACCCCTGCACATGACAAATACTTTTATTTTCAATCCTGATAGCATGGCTATTGCCAACCGCAGTTATGATTATAGAGGCAGAATAGAAAGTGACACTTATTTAGATAAAGTATACGGTGACAAAGATGTCTACACTACACCAAGGGATCTGTTAACCTGGGACAGGGCTTTAACAACGGGCGTGATCTTTAAACCAGAAACAATAACATTGGCTTATACGCCCTATAGCAATGAAAGAAGAGGTATCAGAAATTACGGACTAGGTTGGAGAATGTTCGTGTTCCCTTCTGGTAAAAAAATAATTTACCACAATGGCTGGTGGCATGGTAGTAATGCCTCTTTTATAAGATTGATACAAGACTCTGCAACGATCATTATCATTGGCAATAAATACAACCGCAATATTTATCATGCGAAAGAATTAGCCGGACTTTTTGGAAATTACGATGGTAAAGGTGGAGAGGAAGAAGAAAGCGAAGGTTCAGATCCGGGAGCTGCTCCTGTTAGAAGAAGAGTGGTACATAGACGCAGGCACAAATAACAATTATTTTATCCATGATAACTATTAAAACCAATCCATTTTTAATCATCCTTTCGTTGTGTATTTTAAATTGTGGCTCTCTGCATGCGCAAGCAATAAAAGATTCAGTTAATAATGTTACAACACAAACTCCTGATAGTGAACCGGTATTTGAAAAAGTTGAAGTTGATGCTGAATTCCCCGGTGGAATGGAAGGATGGAAAAGCTTTCTTATTGATAAGCTAAGACCAAATGTGCCTGTAAGACATGGGGCGCCGATCGGAACCTATAAAGTAATAATAAGATTTATTGTGGGCAAAGATGGCTCTTTAAGAAACTTGCAAGCCGAAACAAATTTTGGTTATGGAATGGAGGAAGAGTGTATAAGGGTATTAAAAAAATCTCCTAAATGGCAACCTGCTTTACAAAATGGCCAACAGGTTAATGCCTATAAACGCCAGCCGATCACTTTTATGGTCTCTAAATAATTAAACTGAACTCCCAAAAAACAAATAACACAATCCAATAGCAGTAACAACTCCCACAAGATCTGCTAATAACATAGCGCCAATTGAATAACGCGTATTTTTAATCGATACCGCACCAAAATAAACTGCCACCACATAAAAAGTAGTATCGGAAGATCCTTGCAGAATGCAACTTAATCTTCCTGCAAAAGAATCAGGCCCTGCAGCTTTCATCGTATCGATCATCATCCCTCTGGCACCGCTTCCGCTCAATGGTTTAATTAAAGCAGTTGGTAACCCTTGTACAAAACGCGTGTCAAAACCCAGCGATGCAAATACATGTGTCATTCCATTTATTACGATATCAAAAGCCCCACTTGTACGTAACATACTTATCGATACGAGTATCCCGACCAGGTAAGGAATAATCCTTACCGCAGTTTCAAAGCCTTCCTTTGCTCCTTGCACAAATGCATCGAAGATGTTTATCTTTTTATATAATCCGCCAAGGATGATCAATAAAAATATTAATAAGATGATGCCATTGCTTAATAAGCCTGAAAAAGAATCCATACTATCATGGTTCAACCTGTTAACATAAATGACCAGCAACGCTATTAAAGAAGATAAACCCAACACCCAACCCAAAATCACGGGTTGAAAAACATTGATCTTTTGCTTATAGGAGACAACCAGCATCGCTGCGATGGTAGCAACAAAAGTGGCGATCATGCAGGGAATAAAAATATCTGTTGGATTAGCCGCATTTAATTTTGCTCTTGCCGCAATAATGCTCACAGGAATTAATGTTAGTCCTGATGCATGCAAACACAAAAACATGATCTGTGAATTAGAGGCAGTTTCTTTATCTGGATTTAATTCCTGCAGGCTCTCCATTGTTTTTATTCCAAAGGGTGTGGCAGCATTATCCAGTCCTAATAAATTGGCAGAAAAATTCAGCATCATGTGCCCAAATGCAGGATGGCCTTTTGGTACATCAGGAAATAGTTTAGAAAAGAATGGCCCTATGATCCTCGACAAAAACCTTATGCCTCCTGCTTTATCTGCAATAGCCATAAACCCCATGAACAATGCCATCACTCCTATCAAACCAAGACAAAGATCTACAGCACTCCTGCAAGTCGCTAAAATACCATCGGCACTTTGTTCTTTAAAGGTGATTATTTTGTTATCGGCAGACCTCACATATTTGGTGTCGCCGTCTGTATATTCTTTTGAAGCAAGCAATGCAGCAGCGATCTTTGGAGAAAGAGAATTACTATCTACTTGCTGCGCATGTGTTGTATCGCCCGCTTTACCAACTACCATCCTGCTATAAATATCCTTGCCGTTGGCCGAAAATAAATAGGTACAGCTTGCCGCCATAATGGCTATAATTATAAATGCGCTCCAGATCCTGCTTAATGCCATAAAAGTTATAAGTAGTAGGTTATACCTGCTAAGTTATGAATTGATAATGGACAATTGAAAATTGATAATTGAGTATTGAAAATTGAACATTTTTATATGAATCATTTGGCATTTCACATTCAACGTGCAATCCTTACCTTTGCACCTCGAAATAATTCCGGTCTACCGGATTTTACATTAGAATTAATAAAAAATTTATGGCTTTAAAAGCAGGAATTGTGGGATTACCGAACGTGGGTAAATCAACTTTATTTAACGCAGTTAGTAATAGTGCTAAAGCACAGGCGAGCAATTATCGCTTTTGTACCATTGAACCAAATGTTGGTTTGGTTGACGTGCCGGATCAAAGAATTACCAAATTAGCAGAATTTGTAAAGCCGGATAGAACTGTTCCAACACAAATCGAGATCGTAGATATTGCGGGTTTAGTTCGTGGTGCAAGTAAAGGTGAAGGATTGGGCAATAAATTTTTAGCGAATATCCGTGAAGTTGATGCCATCATCCAGGTGATCCGTTGTTTTGAAGATGAAAATATTTTAAGAGATGAAGGCCCTATCAATCCGATCGGTGATAAAGATATCATTGAAACTGAATTGCAGTTGAAGGATATGGAAAGTGTAGAAAAGAAATTGGTGAAGACGGAAAAAATGATGAAGACCGATGCTAAACTTAAAGCTGAATATGATGTTTTAGTGAGGTGCCAAAAACAATTGAACGACGGTAAAAATGTTTTAGGGTTAGGATTATCAAAAGAAGAAAGGCTGGCAATAGCCGATTTGTATCTATTAACAGACAAACCCGTTCTATACGTTGCCAATGTTGATGAAGCAAGTATGCATACCGGCAATAAATATTCTGATGCATTAAAAGCAGCCGTTGCAAAAGAAGGCGCAGAAGTTATTGTAATGACGAATGCGATCGAAGCACAAATTGCAGAATTTGAAGATGCGGATGATAAAGCCATGTTCATGGATGAATATAAAATGACCGAACCCGCTTTGGATAGATTGATCCACTCTACTTATAAATTATTGGATCTGTACACTTACTTCACAGCCGGCGTACAAGAAGTAAGGGCCTGGACAATTCAAAAGGGTTGGAAAGCACCACAAGCGGCGAGTGTTATTCATACCGATTTCGAAAAAGGTTTTATTAAAGCGGAAGTAATTGCTTACAGTGATTTTGTTACTTATAAATCTGAAGCTGCCTGCAGAGATAATGGCAAATTAAGAATTGAAGGAAAAGAATATTTAGTGCAAGACGGCGACGTAATGCATTTTAGATTTAATGTTTAATAAAGATATGCTGTTGCAATGTGCGACGCCAATGAAGCTTAATAGCAGTACTTGGTCTGGCTAATAAAATAATAAAAAATGATCTCCAATTTGAGATCATTTTTTATTAGAGGTTTTTTTAGAAGACATTAATTCCTATACTAATATAGTACAACCCTCCTATCGATGGATTGCCGATCGCATCAACATAATATTTATTCAACAAATTTGTAGCGCCGATCTTTATCATACTATGAAATAATCTTGGCAATTTTCTGCTTATTTGTGCATCCAACGTTCCAAAAGCAGGTGTTGTGCCACTTATAAAAGAAGATTGGTATTGATAGCTGTCCTGCCAGCGATACGTTACATTAAAACCGTACACTTTTTTTATGGTATAATTGGCAAGAGAAATATTGAATTTTATTTTGGGTGTATTAAAATCTGTCTGAATGGTATTATCGTTATTCGACAGGTCATTGTATACAATATTGCCGGAAGCTATAAATCCTTTATTCAATAAATAATCTATCCCGATCCCTGCCCCAACCGTATTTACTTTATTAGCACTGTTTGTATAAATACCAAAAGTATTGGTAGCAGTCTGAGGTTGTGTAAATGGATCTTTTACCAAGATCGTTAGCCCAATAAAATTCGTGTACTGTGCAAAGAAGCCATACATATCTACCAATAATTTATGAGCGATCAAAGTTTTATATCCCAGTTCATAAGACTGAACAGTTTCAGGTTTAAATTGTTTGAACTGATATTGTGTTGGCGCAATGCCCGTTGCAGCATATTTATTTAAAGAAGCAGTATCATAGGTGTTTGACCGTAATCCATATTCATCGATGAATGATGGCAGCCCTCCGATCAAATGTGCAGAGCCTGTTTGCAGGTCGATGTATTGATTTTGTGTTGATGGAAAACGATACGCAGTTTGATAAGATGCACGAATAAAATTATTAGGCGCTATTTCATACACAGCTGTTGCTCGCGGTGTAAAGCGTCCATCAAAATTTGAATTCTTATCATAACGGCCCGCCAGTGTTATTTTTAATGTGCTATCAAAGAACCCTTTTTGAATTTGGATAAAAGCGCCGCTTTCGTTGATATTAATTCTGCCCGCCGTATCAGCAAAAATAGTTCCGTGAGAATTTAAAACGAATTCGCGCGTTGATGCACCCACCATAATATCTGCCCATTTAATATAATCGGAGAAATCATACATCGCTTCGCCTACATACAAATTTGTTTTATCATTGAACTTTCCGCCATTTGGTATTGCGATGCCTTTCAAAGAATCCAATGCTTTATCATACGCCGCAGTCCCCGGTTGTAAACGATTTGCATCAGCCTGTGCCCTTGCAGCATTGCTGGCTGTTTGATAAGCTTGCGCAGGTGTTTGTCCTGCTGCCAAAGCAGCTCCAAATGCAGCTGCGTAAGCACCCATATAGGTTGGTGCCCATACTGTTGCGGTAGGCGCATATGCTTCATTTAATAAAGTTGCCGTTGCTACCATATCATAAGATGAACCGGCATTTTCTTGTGTAGTATATGCTCTTACATAAAAACGTTTGCCTGCTACTTCAGCTTTATACTGACCGATCGCTACATCTTTTAACTGATACATATCTGTGCCCTGGTAAACAGTACTTGCACTTCCAAAATTACCCGTTAAACTTAGTGTGGTAGTTTCTCTTAATTTATAATATACCCCTGCAGATCCTTTAAAATTATAAGCCTTGTGATTGGTCAGGTCATTTTCAGCATAACCCGTACGCGTAACGCCTGAATTAGCAGGTGTTGCTGCTGCCAACATATTCAGCTGATTACCCTCAGAAGTATTACCTGCTGCAATAGCCTGTGCGGCGGCAGCTTTTAATTGTTGTTGTACATTAAAATAAGCGCTTTCATCGCCGTAAGTATTTATACCATTGTAATCAGGCTGCGTTCTGTCGCCGGTTGTTGGTTGTCCTTGTAACGAACTGTAATTTCTGTAATCGCTCGCATACCAATCTTTCGCACGCGTATATTCTGCAGAAACTTTAAAAGCGAATTTATTATTAAATGCTTTTGCGAAACGCACCGCATAATCATCGTAAGGCGCAGCTTTAGTATAAGGATCATCAATATGGTTAACACCTTCTTTTAATTGCGCACTAAAACCCTGAAACCTGAAAGGATCTTTACTTGTCATTAATAAAGTACCTGTCATACCGCCTGAGCCATATAATGCAGAAGATGCACCCGGTAATAATTCAACATTATCTACGTCTAATTCATTTAACCCAACAATATTACCTACGGAAAAATTTAAACCGGGCGCCTGGTTGTCCATCCCATCAACCAGTTGGTTCATGCGTAAATTACCACTTCCGTTAAAGCCACGTGTACCCGGCGTTTTAAACATGATGGAAGAAGTAACAACATCAACACCTTTTAAATTAGCGATAGCATCATAAAAAGATGGCGCCGGTGCTTCAAGCACGGCAGCCTTATTCATTCGTTCAATAGTAACAGGAGACTCTAAGCTTTTTACTTCTGTTCTCGTTGCGGCAACAACAACTTCTTGTCCTAATGTGCCGACAGGTTTAAACGCAACTTTTATTACTTCTAAAGAATTATGTACAGTGATCTCCTGTGTTTCATACCCAATGCTGGAAAAAGAAAGTGTGACGGGAAACTCAGCTACACTGATCGTAAAATTTCCTTTAACATCAGTAACCGTGCCCATAGTTGAACCCTCAACAATAACGGATACTGCAGCAATATTTTCTTTCGACTCACTGTTCTTTACGTTTCCGGTAAGGGTAATGGTTTGGGCAAAAGCGGTGATAGTTAAAAAATTGGCCAATACCAAAGTAAACAAACTAAGGCTCTTTTTCATATAGCAATTTTTAATTAATTATATAACGGGATGCGACAGAATTTATTGTAGCAATATTTATACCCAGTTGTTGAAATCTTGACCAATATAAATTGGGTATTTCGACTGTGTTGCAGGTAATTTGCACTATGGCAAAATTTCAATTCCCGCAACAAACCAACTTCTACAAAGGAAAAGTACGTGATGTATATAGTATTGCAGACAATTTACTGGTAATGGTGGCAAGCAACCGCATCTCTGCCTTTGATGTTATTTTACCAAAACCGATCCCATACAAGGGCCAGGTATTGAACCAGATAGCCGCATATATGCTAAAAGCAACCAGCGATATTTGTCCGAATTGGCTATTAAATACCCCAACACCCAATAGCGCTATCGGAAAACGTTGTGAACCTTTTCGTGTTGAAATGGTGATCAGGGGAAATTTAACCGGGCATGCATGGCGCACTTACAGCAGCGGGTCAAGAATATTATGCGGTGTTACCATGCCGGATGGATTAAAAGAGAATGATTATTTTCCTACACCAATTATTACCCCATCTACCAAAGCGGAAGTTGGACATGATGAAGATATCTCAAGAGCTGATATTATAGCAAAAGGAATTGTGAGCGAAGCAGATTATTCCATTTTAGAAAAATATACACACGCTCTTTTTCAAAGAGGAAAAGAAATGGCTGCAAAACAAGGATTGATATTAGTAGATACGAAATATGAGTTTGGGAAGATCGGCGATACGATCTATTTGATGGATGAAATCCATACACCAGATTCTTCCAGGTATTTTTATGCGGATGGATATGAAACAAGGCAAGCGGCAAACGAAAGGCAAAAACAGTTAAGCAAAGAATTCGTTAGAGAATGGCTGATCGCAAATAATTTTATGGGGAAAGAAGGACAAACAGTTCCCGAAATGAACGAAGAATGGATCAGCACTATCAGCAAACGTTATATCGAACTATACGAAAAAGTAATTGGCGGGAAATTTGTACCAGAAGAATTGAGTGATGAAGAAACTAAAAAAAGAATAACAACAGCATTACAAAAACTAAACGCGTAACATGAAAGTAAGAGCGATCATAACAGGAGCAACAGGAATGGTAGGCGAAGGTGTTTTACACCAGTGTTTATTAAGCGATGATGTTGAACAGGTATTGGTGATCAATAGAAAACCTGGCGGCATTGTTCATCCAAAATTGAAAGAGATCATACACAGCAATTTTTATGACCTATCTGCTATTGAATCGCAATTGCAAAATTACAATGCCTGCTTTTTTTGTTTAGGCGTTACCTCTGTTGGTAAAAAAGAGCCCGAGTATACAAAACTAACTTATGATCTTACAACGCATGTGGCCGATACCCTTGTTAAATTAAATAGCGACATGACCTTCTGTTATGTTTCCGGTGGCGGAACGGATAGCACTGAAAAAGGGAAAATAATGTGGGCAAGAGTAAAAGGCAAAACAGAGAATCATATTTTGGCATCGCCTTTCAAAGCAGCTTATATGTTTCGCCCAGGCTATATTCAACCGACAAAAGGTTTAAAAAATGCACACAAAGCTTATGCTTATATTGATTGGATGTATCCTTTCTTAAAAAAGATAATGCCATCGCATGTATGTACACTGCAAGAACTTGGATTGGCCATGATACATAGTGTGACCAAAGGATATATAAAAAGGCACCTTGACTCAAAAGATATTATCGCGCTGTCCAAATAAGTACACTTTCGGGTTCAAGTAGTTCATTATACATTTTGTATATTTGAGAATAGCCCAATTCTCTGCATGCAAATTCCTCCTAAATATAAAAAATGGATAAAACGTCTTCTTATCCTTTTGATAGTACGCTTTGTAATAGGTATCATTCTTTATTTTGCTATTGAATATAATTTCAAACAGATCATACAGGTTTTTGTAAAAAGAGAAACAAAGGGTGCGTACCGGTTTGAATCGTCTGCCATTGAAGTGTCTTTATTGAACAGGTCTATCATTGTAGATAACGCAGCGATAGTTTGCAACGATACTTTACATACTACACCACACTACGATGTGCAAATACCAAAAATATATTTAACCATTGAATCATGGAAAGACCTGATACTCCATCAGACCTTTGCCATCGATAGTTTGGCTTTATTATCACCTGCAATGAGTGTTCATGAACACAGGGAGCAAATGCGGGATACTGCAGCTTCTAATTTTCACATATCAGATATAATGACCTCATTGCAAAAAACATTGGTTCATTTAAGGGTTCGCGCACTTGTTATTCAGGATGGTTCATTTACTTATGCAAAAAGAAATATTACCGAACCATTGCTGGTCGATCATGTCAATTTTTCCATATTAAATTTCACAAAAGAAAACAATGATAGTAGCCACTTGTTTTCTTCGGATGATATCGATATTAGTATGAATGATCAGCATTGGGTATTGCCCGATGGATTTCATGATATCAAATTTAGAAACTTACACTTCTCCGGGAAAGACAGGCTATTTGAATTAGACTCCTGCTATATTCATACAAAAGCAAAAGGTAATAAAGGAGAGATCAGTTTAGCTGCTGATAAATTATTTTTTAACTCTGCTCAATTATCAGCTATTTACCAAAAACAACAACTGATCATTGATACGCTTATTTGTATAAAACCTATTCTAACATTACCCGGCGATAACAAGGATACAATTACCGACAGCAAAGCAATAAAAAAATCAACCGATTTTATTTTCGATTATATCAACTTTAATTATATTAGTGTTGAAGAGGGTCAATTAGTTTTTACCAATAAGAACAAGCCTTCGTATGGCACACAAAAAGCCAACCTTAAGGTATATAACTTACAAGTAAACCCTGATAGCTCAACTAAGATCGAAGCAGACAGCATTTTGTTCAATGTAAAGAACCTTAAGTTTGTTACAAAGGATAGTTTATTCCAACTCGCTGTTGATGAATTTATTTTTAAGAATAGCGACCTTGTTTTTAACAATGCAGTATTTGGCCCTACTCCGCAAAACAGATCAGGTAAAGGCTTAACTTTTTCAACGCCATCTTTATCACTAAGAAATATAAGCTTAGATGCTTTGGTAGAAAAAAGATTAAAAGCTACTGAAGCATTTTTATATAACCCCGTCATCGATATAGCTGCCGATCCAAAAAAGAAAAAGAAGATCAGGCCGGGGCCGATAGATAATTTCAATGAGAACAGCCACATTTATAAAGTACTACATAGCGTAAGTGAATTATTAGACGTAGATAATTTTCATATCATCAATGGTAATTTGAAATATAAATTATCTGGTACAAAGCCGGCAACCATCACCATGAAAAATGTGAACGCTGATATTCTATTGCATAATTTTTTCTTAAGTGATTCCATGATAGATATTAAACATTCGATGCCAAGACTCGATATTGGGCAGATAGCTGTCCAGGATGGCAACCTCAACTTACAGATAAATAATTACAACTTCAGAGGGTATAACAGGCATAATTATGCGCAGGATTTGTTGCTAATATATGGCGATAACGTGGTAGTGAAAGGAACACAGGTATCCTGGGAAATATTAGATTGGGACCAATACGTGAACTACAGAAAGTTTATGGTCGATCATCTTGAAATAAAATCATTATTGGTAAATGCTAAAGGCGATACCGAAACTACAGTAAAAAAAACGGTAAAAGACCTGCCCTTTATTCATATCGACAAATTAAATGTAGCTAATTTAGATTTCACCAGGTCGTCGCCGAAAAGCAACGTGCATCTTACTGCCACTGCTATTTATCTGGATAATATCAATTCTTTTAAACATTCTTTCACCTGGAATGATGCGATGGGTATATTTAATACTATTACTTATGCCGGCAAAAATTTTACAGCTACAGTTAAAAAAGTAACCGTAGATAATGATCATACAAATACTATTGAAGATGCTTCGATCAATGCACACAACGACAGTGGCTATACAAAAATTGAAATACCATTGTTAAAAATCAAAGGCGATCTGCATACCAGTGATTATTCATCAGATAAGCTTAGCTCTTTTATAATCGATAATCCTACGATCAATATCTATAACACAGCCCTATCAAAAAGAAAAATGGATCATTTGTCTATCCCAACTAATTTCAGTGCAGATAATCTGATTGTGTCAAATGCGTATATTCATTATGCTTCTGAAACGAAGGATGATAGCTCGGCCATTGTAGCAAAAGTATCTATCAATGCTGATGATATACATGCGCATAAAGATGGCAACAATATGCTTGAGTATAAAAAGATCAGCGTTGCTGTATCCGATGCTAAAATAAATAAAAAACATTTATTGATCATTTTACCCCAATCTTCTTTAATACTTACTAATGGCGCGCTCACAAAAAATGATGCGAATAAATTTTCGATCACTTCAAGCCTATTTCTTAAATGGAATAACGCTACCATTAAAAGCAATAAAACAGATAGCACATCTTTAGCTCTTACTGATCTATCCGGATCATTTGAAGACAATAGTTTTTTGTATCATGATAAAACAAAATTCAAGGTAGCTTATCTTTTAAGTAAGTCTGCCGTTACAGGAGGCGGTTTGTATTTAAAAGGGAAAGCGCAGACCATCAATATACAATCGTACAGCTGGTTACCTGCAAAAAATACGCTGACCATTAAAGGTTTTGATGTAGCTCCAAACCTTAGTATGCAGGAAACATTTAGCAAAGCTAAATGGCAAGCAGATTATATGGTTATGAAAGGAGATGCTGTTACGATAAATAACCTGCATGTAAATCAACAGAAAAATGATTCATCCATTACAGCTGATAAGATCATCCTTGATAATGTTTCTTTAACGGCCAGCAGAGATAAAAGAATTACTTTTCAACACGGTATAGAAAAACCCATGCCGACTAAATTGATCAACTCCATTTCAGTTCCATTTACGATTAATAGTATCGTAGTTCAAAATGGCTCGGTAACTGTGCAGGAGATATCAGCCAAAACAAATCAGATGGGTATTGTTCCGTTGAGAAATATTAACGCTGTTATGACCAATGTTAGTAATATTAACAATCAGAATAAAAATTTAACGATCAATGGTACGGCTACATTATTCAGTAGTTATATCAGGCATTTTTATTACAGTGAAAGTTATACTGATTCACTTTCTACATTCAATATGGCTGTAAGCTTATCTCCTTTAAATTTTGTTGAGCTAAATCAAATAACAAAACCATTGGCATCAATAGCTATTGAAAAAGGAAGGTCAGATACTTTATTTGCAAGCTGGACAGGTAATAAGTATGCTGCAACAGGCAAAATGAATTTGTTTTACAATAACCTTTCTATTAAAATATTAGACCCGTCTAACGAAAAGAGAAACAGCCTTAAATTGTCATTAGAAAATGCAATAGCCGGCAGCCTTATCAACTCAAGTAATAAAAAAACATCGCTCATCTTTTTTGAACGTGACAGAGAAAAATTTATTTTTAATTATTGGATCAAAACAACCTTACAAGGTGCGCTATCAAGTGCCGGTATGAAAAAAGATAAAAAATATATCAAGCAATATAAGAAACTTAGTAAAAGTCATCCTTTACCTGCAATGACATCAAAATAAACTATTCTTTTTTATCGTGGATCGATGGCCTTAATCTGTGCTTTGATTTATTGAACACCATATTGCCTTTATCAATGCCTTTACGCATTTCTTTTTGTGTTTCTGCAGGAAGATTATAAACAGTCTGACAAGCTTCACTACAACAGCCATCGTAATTTGTTGCACATGCTTCGCACTGAATGAAGAGAATATGACAGCCGTCGTTCTTACAATTTGTATGTGTATCTGCAGCTTGTCCGCATTGGTGGCACAGCGCGATAATATCTTCTGTTATGCGCTCCCCCAGCCTGTTATCAAACACAAAATTTTTACCGATGAATTTGCTTTCGATTTTTTCTTCTTTGGCTTGCTTTGCATAATTAATGATACCGCCTTCTAAATGAAATACATTATTAAACCCATTGTGTAACATATAAGCACTTGCTTTTTCACAACGGATACCTCCAGTGCAATACATGATGATGTTTTTATCCTTATGTGCTGCCATCATCTCAACTGCCATTGGCAATTGTTCTCTAAAAGTATCGCTTGGTATCTCTACTGCTTTTACAAAATGCCCTACTTCATATTCGTAGTGATTACGCATATCGATCACGATCGTATTCTCATCCTGCAATAGTGCATTCATTTGTGTTGCATTTACGTACTTCCCTTTTTTCTCCATGCTAAAATCAGGATCGATAATGCCATCTGCCACTATTTTTTCACGCACTTTTATCTTCAATACCCAAAAAGATTTTCCATCGTCATCAATAGCAACATTTAAGCGAATGCCATTGAATGGTTTGATAGAATATAGATAATTTTTAAGTGCATCGAAATTACTATCGGGTACACTTATCTGGGCATTGATACCCTCCTGAGCGATATATATTCTACCAAATACTTTTAAAGCATTCAGATTCGCATACAGCTCATCTCTGAATTCTTTACAATTGTCGACAGGGAAATATTGGTAGAAGGAAATAGTTGTACGATGTTCCGTTTCGGTGTACAACAATTGTTTAAGCTCCGTTTGGGAGATACGATTGTATAATGTCATATAATTAATTTGATCCTGATCACTCAGGAAACTTTAAAAGTTGGATGCTTGCAGGGCAAACCAAATACTTTGCAAAAATACAAAAAAGACCAATAAAGATATGCAGTTGAAATGTGCCCCGAAAGCCTTCGGGAATGAAGCCAAATAACGATCGAATGCCGGGCCAATTAAAATTTTAAGGGATTCTGCTGCCTTCTGAATTTATTTTGTCCGCCAAGTAATCCTTGCGTACCTAACCTTAGGCCGGTTTCGCCGGTTTTCCCATCTTTAAAACTGGCAATAAAGTCTATTCTGAAAATTTGCAGAAAATTTTCAATCCCTATAAATGCTTCTTCGTAATTACCGCTTCTGTCTATATAAAATGCATTGCCTCCTACTACCAGGTTCCAATCGTACCGATTAAATATAGGAATTTTATTAGTGAGCAAACCGTTCAGGTGATATTCAAGATGCCCTTCGGTAAAAAAACTTGCTGTATTGCTATAAGTATAATAATCCGCCAGCTGAAAACTGTTGAGGTATTCGCTCGCTGCAAAATATTCATTACCATTAATATGATCATAATCCTGTATAAAAACTTTATTGGTATTTAAAAATCCTCCTACTACAAATTTGTATTTTAATAAACCCGCCAGTTTAAAATTCATATCATTCCTTACTGAAAAATTCCATTTATCAAAATCAACGTCGCTGCCAAAAATATTGTTGATTCCTTTTATATAATTCAAACTGAATGTTGGATATCTTGATCCTAAAGACATTTTGCCATTTGGATAAAGAATATATTTTTGTCCGGGTTGATATGTAAAGTTGATTCCTAAAAGGAATGCCTGGTATCTTGTAAACTGGGCCGATATTTTTTCATCAGGATAGTTTGGGGTGATCCGTACTGTATCTTTCTGATTGAATATAAAATCCGTGGTATTGTTAAGCGGTATCCTGTCTTCGTACAAACCAGTGACCCCTACGTGCAAACCATTATCAAATATTTTTGTAACGCCGATATTACCAAAATAATTCTCGTAGGTCTTCATAAAGTTTTTACCGGAAAACAAAGTACTAATGCTGTTGATATCGGGTGTAATCGGGCAATCCTTATTAAACTGGCTTACTCGTCTTCCCCCGCCGATGGTCCATATTTCTCTACTTAGTTTGCCATCATGAAAATTCTTTGTTTTAAAAGTAATGTTCGCGAAGGCATTCAAATGTGTATTATTAAATCCATACCGAATTGTTGGATCAAAAGAAATACTGGATCTGTTTTTTACAATATCCTTATCAAAATGTGTATTTAGATTTACGACCACGCCTTCTGCCAGATTGTATTCCATCTTTTGCAGCAAAGGATCGATGGCCCATCGATAGGTGAATGTCTGACTATAATGCATTCTATCAAGCCCCAGGTAAATAACTTTGTACAGTTTTGCCGGGCCTTGTCTTTTTCGTAAAGAATCAACAGCTGATTTAGTAAATGCAGAATCTTTCTCAATCTGGTACAGACTATCTTTTACTTCATAATCTTTAATTTCTTCTTTTTCGAGTGGCACCGGGCGTGTGCTATCCCAATAAGTTGCGGGGTTTTTATTTACGCCCGTATCATATTTAATAACGATATCGTTAAAGAATTTTTTAGGGAATACCCGATCGATCCTGTACTTAGAATATACACTAACAAAATTACCAATAGCATCGATGGCGAATTTTTGAAAATCAAAATGCAATACCTGGTTTTTTACCTGCCATACATTTTCATTTACCGGAACATAAAACTGTGTGATGTTAAGCGTATCTAAAAATTCCAAAGATTGTTTTGCGGTAAGTGATAGATCTACGCTATGAATACGCCAATCATCTTCAGATATATTAATAATGCCTGAGAACAACGGTTCGTAATTTCTACGCGGTGTAACTCGTATGCTGTTGACCTCTTTGCCGTCTTCCCAAAAACTTCCGAGGTATTTAAATTTATAGAACCGCATCGCACCATCGGCAATGGGTGAAACAAAACCACGCGCGTTTAGCCTGTCTTTAAAAATGCTTACATTGTTTTCATAAAAATTAATGAATGTAGGAAAAGTGAAACCAAAATTACCGCTGCCGCTAACCCTGCTCTTTTTTATTTCCACTTTCATTTTATCAGGTTGCACAAACGATATCTTTCCCATCGATTCTGACAAATAAACAATGCCTTGTCCGGTTGAATCTAACCGCAAGGCAGCCTTATCATCCTCTGGAATTTTTTGGCCCAATATCCTGCTGGGTAGATGCCGTAATTTTATTATATTTTTTGTGTACAGATCGCAATCAAATGATTTAACCTGTTCATTATAATAAGGGCGTTTTTTTATTGCCTGCCGGATAATTTCATACGCAGGATCCTCACCATTCTTTTTTACGACAACTTCTTTTAATTCAAGTTTTTGTTCTTTTAATATAAATGTCACTTCTTCGTTACTGCTATCAGTAAGCTGAACATTTTTTTGCTGTTCCACAAAACCTATATATTGGCAAACGATCGTGTAATTGCCGGGCGGTACCGTTAAAGAAAATTTGGCTTTATTATTTGCGCTGGCGCCGATAGTTGTGCCTTTAATATTTACAGAGGCATAAGGCAATAGATCGCCATTTGCATCATAGACAACTCCGTAAATTTTTTGTGAAGATGAATGCAATGAAATACCAAGAAATATAAGCAAAAGGATTTTGCGCATCGCGACGAAATTAACTTTGATTTCGTTACTGAAAATGATTATTTAGTTTTGCGGGCGAAACTACCTGCCAGCGCAGCAAACGCGGCAACTATTGAGCCAATTCCTGCGGTCATTAGTATCAATGCAAAAGGATTGTCTTCTTTTAAGATGATCATAGACACTTTATGCGCCAGTATATGTTCATTGTTATTACTGATATATAAAGTAAGGCAGAACCATAAAATAAATAACGCTAAAAACCCTGTAAGAAAAGATACAAATGGTTTTTGAGGAATTAAAGCCGCTACTAAAAATGCAACAATAGCAATACTCCACCACGGGCAATACAAGCAGATAGCAAAACTTAATGCAGCTGTTAATATTAAGGAGATCAAAAATTTCATTTTATTTAATTGTGTTATGTTATTAATTACTGAATGACATTTTCCATTTGATACGCGGATCTTTTTCTTCGCCCTTCGCCATCATCCAAAGTATATTGTATTTTCCTTCTACCCATTTATTGATGTAATCATCATAATATTTACTGCCGGGGTTTCCGCTTTGTCCGCCAGGATAAATACCATAGGCTTCTGTTTGCGGCTTAAGACTTACAACCATTCTCCAGCTTGGACCATGATCAGCCTTTATTGCATTTACACAATAAGTTCCGCCACCGACAGGTAAATGCAAACTGCTGAATGCTTCTAATTTAGTGAGATGACTTATATGTGTGTCTTTATATTTTGCCCATTCTAACTTTCCTGCCTTATCTGTTTTTTCTATTTCTACCACTGCTTTTTCAAATGCATCTGTTACATCATCAGACAATGTTTCTACACGATCCGTATTGATATTATCTAAGAACTTATAAGTGCTATCACGTAAAACGCTTTCTAATAAAGTACTTTCGAATGGGTGCATAATAACTTTAGGGGCATCTGCATATTCATCATCATATACCACTTTCGTGAACTCTTTCCACAGTATATTAAATATAGTAGCGCCCTTAGATTTAGCATCATCGGTAAAATTCCAATACTTCAAAATGCTGTAATACTTTTCTTCCTTTTCACTCAGCATATCTTCCTGCATATTTTTCAAAAAGACAGGTACCGCCATCTCTGCAAAAACATCATATTCGCTTGTTTGCAGATCCATCATATCCTGCACGGTTATATCATTCATTGCATTTAGCCTTCTGTTGATATATAGTCCGCGGTATTCAGGGTAATCTCTGCCTAAATAATATTGATAAGTTGAATCCGTTGGTTTTTGATTGGCGCTGCTAACAAAACCTCTTGCAGGATTATATTGAAAAGGTGTTTCATCCTGCGGTATCATTCCCTGCCACATATAACTACTGTCAACACCAGGCATTACAAAATCCCCTTGTCCTTTCCATTTTGCAGGAAACTCACCTTGCGCACGCATAGCAATATCGCCGCTCTTGCAGGCAAACACACAGTTTTGCCCTGGATTGTGAAGATTGGTTACTGCCGCATTATAATCAGCATAATTATTGGCATGATCTAGCATATTAAATGCTTTCAGGTCGTCGCTTGGATCGTGTGCCTTCCAGCGAACCGCATAATTTTTGCCGTTTGTCCTTCCGCCCGTAAAGCTTTTATCATACATCACCGGACCAAAAACTGTGTATGCAACTGTATCTAAATAATCTGGCCTGTCTTTTATCTTGATCACTTCAACCCTGAAATCGGTTTGTTTCCAGGCGCTATCAAACCAATATTCTTTACGTGTGGCATCTTTAAATTTTATTTCATAATAATCTCGTACATCTCTGCCGCCATTTGTAAATCCGAATGCTGCGCTATCATTGAAACCGATCACAACGCCTGGTGCTCCGGGAAATGTTGCCCCATACGCATTAAATGTTGGTGTAGATAATTGCATCTCGAACCAAAGCGATGGAAGGTTTAAACCAAGGTGTGGATCGTTACATAAAATAGGCGCGCCACTTCTTGTTTTAGAACCGCTCACGGCCCAGTTGTTACTGCCGTTATCGCGATCTGGTTTTTCTTCCTGTACATCCGCAAGGTCTTTATTACCAAAATAAACTGAATCAACATTGGCGGGCGGTATTGGTTTTACTTTAGCGCTATCAAAAACAGTTCCTTTAGGAATGATAGGATCTAAAGAATCCTGTACCAGGGGGAATAATTTATCAAAATCATCAGGAGAGAAAAAGCTTTTGGCATTCGTCATTTCAAAATCATCTTCATGACCCGAAAGATCGTACGACATATATTTTAAGAACAAAGCCGTTTTAAGGTTGTTCCATTGTTCAGGTTTGTAATCGAGCAATTTATATTCAATAGGTAACTCGCTTTCGGTTAAACTATTAATGTAGGCGTTTACACCAGCAGTATAGGAATCGCACTCGCCTTTTATCACCGGGTCTTTCTCCACTTCTTTTTCAGAAATTTCTGCGGCGTACACCATGCCTAATCTTCTGAATTCCCTATCGTGCTCTAGTGCTTTATCGCCGATTATTTCGCTTGCCCTTCCTGCAGCTGCTAATGTTTGCAGTTCCATTTGCCACAAACGGAATTTAGCGTGTAAGTACCCTTGTACAAAATATACGTCGTTCTCTTTTTCGGCAAAAACATGTGGCACCAGGCGATCATCTAGATACACATTCACTTTACCTTTCAACTGCGGAAATTTAAGATCGGCGCTAAAATTATAGTTATCATCTTCGGCATTTTGCCAGATACCTTGTTGTGGACTAAGTAAACTTCCTAAAGGAGCAGGTAAAAGCAGGCTAGTATTTAATGAAACAATTAACCCAACGGTTATAGCGGAAGTGATTACAAATGGCAAGATTCTCATTACAAATGTTTATACGCCTAAATTAAGTAAATATATCTTGTAAGCTGCTTTTTTTAGCTATTAATACTCTTAGTATTTATAGAAAAGTACAGTAAAATCTTTAATTTATTGTAGCTTTATGCATCCGATACCATTGACAAGCCTGCGATCCCTAAAATAATTACTGTATATTTTTTAATAGTAAAACATGAAGAACATCTTTACACTATTTGCGATAGCATTTGTTTTTACAACCGTATTGGTATCCTGTAAAAAACAAACTGTTACAAATAACATTTATGTAAAAGATACTACAATAGTAAAGCCTATTATCACAAGAGATACTACTACAACGGTAAATTTTACATTAATAAGAGATACCATTTACCCAAGCACGATCGTAGGATTTTGGCCCGGAACATTTGAGAATCCGGGAACTTTCCCCGACACGCAATTTTCTTTTTTATTTAAAAGCGATGGAACTGCAAGAGTGTATGTAGAAGGTTCCGATGCAGATACGGCCGCTTCGCCTTTTATCGGAGACGGTGTGTATCGTATCATAGGCTACACGATCGCATCGCAATTCAATATAGCAGGGCAACTTTATTCGGCACAGGGCGTAGTAGACAGCAGCTTTTTATTCTATGAAGGAACAATTGGGCAAGGCCTGCAGACCAGTGGTACATTCGTAGACATTGCACATAAGCCATAACCACATTCAAACGACACATGAAAAAGTTACTACCTATATTCACAACAATTTTTATAACAGTAGTTATATTTACTTCTTGCAAAAAAGGAGATATTACTAATACGACCACTACAAGAGATACTACGCTGGTAAATGACAGCATTAAAATTCAGGATACAATCAGAATAAAGGATACCACAACAATAACAGATACGATCCCACACATTTCTACTTTTGTTGGTTTTTATGTTGGCAAAATTGGAAATAATACTGATTATCCGACTTTTCAGATAGATTTTTTATTCAGAAGTGATGGCACTGTAAGAGCATATAATAACAATATCACCACGCCGGGATATTTTGATACGTCTGCCATTCCACCGGCAGAAGGTACTTACATAGTATCAGGTGATACGGTTACCACTACTTGTGCGTACGTCAGTAATACTACTGATATATTTTCAACTATCGCCATTATCAACATTGATTCTACCTACATGGAAGGCACCTGGGGCTTTGGATCAATTAATAACGGCGGAGGTTCTTTTTATGTTTATAAACAATTTTAATCATTGCATTTTTGATCTGCTCGCTTAATTTCGTAAAATGGAAGAGCAAAGTGACGATGTCAAAAATATCCTTGGGTTACACTTACCTACCGATCCTCGTTGGGTAGACCTTACCAAAATACACCTGGAAGAAATTTTATCTGACCATGCTTATTGCGAACAAAAGGCTGCACTCACCTGCATTTCACTCGTCCAAAAAAATTTCGATAAAGAAAAAGTAGTCACCGCATTAAGTCCGTTAGTAACAGAAGAATGGGGGCACTTCCGTTTAGTGCTCGCGGAGATCCATAAACGAAAATTGCAATTAGGCAAACAACGGAAAGACGAATACGTAAATAAACTGCTCGAGTTTCAGGTAAAAGGTGGTGGACCGGATGAACGTTTTTTAGATCAGATGCTCATCATGGCACTCATAGAAGCGAGAAGCTGCGAGCGTTTTAAAAGATTAAGCGAAGGATTAGAAGATAAATACCTGCGTAATTTTTACCGCCGCTTTATGGAAAGCGAAGCTGGGCATTATACCCTGTTCCTCGAACTTGCCGAAACATATATCGATAAAAAAATAGTAAGAAAACGCTGGCAACAGTGGCTCAATTACGAAAAAGAGATCATCAATAATCTTGAGGTTCGCGGCGATAGGATCCATTAGCTTATATGGCAGCAGCGCACTAAGGCAAAAGTGAAAAGTGAAAACCAAAAAGTAGAAGCAAGGCAGCGCATTGTATACCATCCAACTTTTAGGTTTAGCCTTTTGACTTTTTACTTAGGAAATGGCACGATTACTGTACTTAAAAAACCATAATACCAGTGAGTACAAACAAGCTGATATTTATTGTTTTAAAGAGTTAAGTAAGTCCTGTCGATTCCTCGGCAAGATTTTATTCTTTGCCAATTCTTAACATTGTGTTGATAAATATAGTCTTGCTTTTTCAACCCCAATTCATTAAATTTGAAATAAGACGAATGGAATTATAATTGTAACAATCTTTAAGAAAACATTAAACCAAACGCACTTTGACAGAAGCCATCATCAACCTAGAAACAGTTAACCCTCTTGAATTTTTCGGCGTTAACAATGACAAATTAGACATCCTAAAAAAGAAGTTCCCGTTACTAAAAATCCTAAGTCGCGGAACACAAGTAAAACTAAGTGGCTCTCCAGAACAGATCGTTGATGCAAAAGAAAAGATTCATCTTATCATCCAATACATTGAACGTAACGGACACATGAGCGAAAATTATTTTGAGCAAATATTAGGCGTAGGCGGCGATGACCAGCCAACGATCGATAATTTTATTGAACGCAATCCTAATGATGTATTGGTATTCGGTCCAAACGGTAAAACAGTAAGGGCAAGAACTATTAATCAAAAACGCATGGTTACTGCGGTTGATAAAAATGATATTGTATTCGCGATCGGACCTGCCGGTACGGGTAAAACCTATACAGCTGTTGCTTTAGCGGTTAGGGCGCTAAAAAATAAATCAGTAAAAAAGATCATCCTTACAAGACCTGCTGTTGAAGCCGGTGAAAGTTTAGGTTTTTTACCCGGCGATCTAAAAGAAAAGATCGATCCATATCTACGCCCGTTATATGATGCACTGGATGATATGATACCTGCAGATAAGCTGGCTTATTTTATGACCACCAGAACAATTGAAATTGCCCCATTAGCGTATATGCGTGGACGTACTTTAGATAATGCATTCATCATACTGGATGAAGCACAGAACACGAACGATGGACAATTAAAAATGTTCTTAACACGTATCGGTGCTAATGCAAAAGCGATCATCACGGGTGATCCTACCCAGGTGGATCTTCCAAAGAATCAACGCAGCGGTATCGATAAAGCTTTACGCATCTTAAAAAATGTAGAAGGCATTTCACATATCGAGTTGGATGAAGAAGATGTGGTAAGGCATAAATTGGTAAAAGCCATTATCAAGGCGTATGATAAGGATAAGGATAATTAATGACATATTGTTGAATTGATCAATTGTTTTAAAAGGGGTAGCCAAGGCTATCCCTTTTTGTTTATTCTTTCCACAACAATTTAACAATAGAGTGATTAAACAATTAACCAGTTAATCCATTAATCACTACTTTTGCTTACCACAATAAACCGATCATGATAAAAAATATTATTGCTGCTTTTCTATTGAGTATTATTCTTTTTTCTTGCCATAGCAAAAATGACAATCCTACAACGGCTATAGATACAGGCAGGCTATTTATAAGAACAACACTCGATGGAAATTTTAATGATGCAGAAGATCTGTTATATAAAGACACGGTGAATGTTGAAATGTATGATTCATACAAAGCGTTTTTCAAACGTTTGCCAGATGATACAAAAGACAAATACAAAGCATCCGATTATACGATCAATAAATACAGCGACCTGAATGATTCTACCGCTGTTATCAATTATTCCAACTCGTACATGAACAGGCCGATGGAAATAAAAGTGGTAAAAATTAATGGTCAATGGAAGATCGATTTTAAATACACTACTACAGCAGGCGATTCCACTAACTAAAAATAAAAAATCTAACACAGTTATGCAGCAGTTTGTTCTTCATCCATGGCATGGGGCCCATTATGGCAAAAAATCTCCGGAAATTGTAAATGGTTTAATTGAAATTCCACAAGGCTCTCGCGCAAAATATGAGATCGATAAAGAAACAGGATTATTGAAATTAGACAGGGTTGTTTATTCTTCTTTTCACTATCCTGTAAATTATGGTTTTATACCACAAACATTAGGTCAGGATGGCGATCCGTTGGATATATTGGTTATGTGCTCAGAAAGTATTCAGCCACTTTGTTTGGTAGAAGCAACAGTGATCGGCAATATGCAAATGATCGACAATGGCGAAAAAGATGATAAGATCATAGCGGTAGCAACAAAAGATCCAACGGTAAATCATATCACTAATATTGATGAATTGCCTAAACACTTTATCGCTGTATTGAGAAATTATTTTGAACAATATAAGGCCCTTGAAAACAAGGTAGTGTTGATAGATGATTTCCAGGATAAAAAAGGTGCTTATACAATTATAGAGGAAGCTGTTGAATTGTATAAAAAGACCTTTCCAAAAAAATAAACATGTCTAAAAGATCAGGTATGGATATACAAATGTGGATCGTACTTATTTTAATAGGTGTAGCATCCGGTATGCTGAGCGGATTTGTGGGTGTAGGCGGCGGATTAATTATTGTGCCCGCGCTTGTTCTTTTTCTCGAATTTTCTCAAAAGATGGCGCAAGGCACATCCTTAGCCATCTTACTTTTACCCGTAGGCATATTAGCCGTAATGGAATATTATAAGCACGGCTATATTGATATCAAGATCGCTTTAATAATATCCGCAGGTTTTGTAGTGGGTGGTTTCTTCGGTAGTAGAATAGCGCTTGTGCTTCCACAGGATACTATAAAAAAGATCTTTGCGATATTTATGCTGATCGTAGCGATCAAAATGTTATTCTTTGATAAGAAGTCTGTTGAGAAAGAACCTCCGGCTATTAGTACTAATTCAGAAAAAAAAGGTTAATTCCTGTCATCCTGTCACAAATCTCCCCTATTTAACTATCTTTGCCACCTAATTTTTGGTGATGGAAAGTTTACTGCATACAGATACAAAAATACATGACGAAACTCGCCAGGGCGAAGCATTTGCTCCTGCCGCAATAACACCAGCGCTATTTAAAAAGCATTTTTACATAGAAAGTTATGGCTGCGCTATGAATTTCGCAGATAGCGAAGTGGTGGCTTCCATCTTACAAGAGAATGGTTTTGGTGCTACAAAGAATGTTGAAGAAGCTGATCTTATTTTTATCAATACCTGTTCTATCAGAGAAAAAGCAGAGCAAACAGTTCGTAAAAGGCTGACTGAATTCCGCAAATTTAAAAAGACGAACCCGGGTTTGATGGTTGGCGTATTAGGCTGCATGGCCGAAAGACTGAAATCAAAATTCATTGAGGAAGAGAAGTTGGTGGACATGGTTGTTGGTCCGGATGCTTACCGCACATTACCCGGCTTAATTGAAGAAGCAGAAACCGGACAAAAAGCGATCAACGTTATGCTGAGTCGTGATGAGACCTATGCAGATATCGCTCCGGTTCGTTTAAATAGCAATGGTGTTACAGCTTATGTAAGCATTATGCGCGGCTGCAATAATATGTGCGCTTTTTGCGTGGTGCCATTTACACGTGGCCGCGAAAGAAGCAGGGATGCTTACTCCATCGTTAAAGAATGCGAGGACTTATTTGCAGACGGCTACCGCGAAGTAACATTACTCGGACAAAATGTAGATAGCTACTATTGGATAGATGAACAAAAAGAAGAGACTGTAAGTTTTGCCATGCTGATGGAAAAGGTGGCGTTGATATCTCCATTGCTTCGCGTACGTTTTTCTACTTCGCACCCAAAAGACATTACGGATGATGTATTGTTTACGATCGCTAAACATGATAATATTTGCAACTATATTCATCTTCCTGTACAAAGCGGTAGCAGCAGGGTTTTACAACTGATGAACAGAACGTATAGTCGTGAATGGTACATCGCAAAAGTGAATCGCATTCGTGAGATCATTCCTAACTGTGGATTATCGACCGATATGATCACAGGTTTTTGTACAGAAACAGAAGAAGATCATCAGCAATCATTGAGCCTAATGGAATATTGCCATTACGATCTGGCTTACATGTATTTTTATTCTGAAAGGCCCGGAACATTGGCTGCAAGAAGATATAAAGATGATATACCTGAAGATATAAAGAAAAGAAGGTTGAAGGAAATGGTTGACCTGCATCGTATCCAGACTTTAGAAAGCATGCAAAAAGACCTCGGCAAAATTTGCAAAGTATTGGTAGAAGGAACTTCTAAAAGATCGGCTGATGATATTTATGGAAGAAATGATCAAAACAAAGTGGTGGTATTTGCCAAAGGCGATCATAAAGTAGGCGACTATGTAATGGTAAAAATTGATAGCTGTACCTCAGGCACTTTATTAGGAAAGGTTATAACTGATATGCCATAAGGCGATATCATTAAAATATAATTATGGATCTACAAGCAATAAAAAACAGGTTCGGTATCATCGGTAATTCGCCGGCGCTAAACCAGGCGCTGAATATAGCATCGCAGGTTGCTATGACAGATCTTAGTGTGTTGATCAATGGAGAAAGTGGTGTTGGTAAAGAAATTTTTTCACAGATCATTCATTCGCTTTCTGCAAGAAAACACAATCCTTTCATCGCAGTAAACTGTGGCGCTATACCGGAAGGAACAATTGATTCTGAATTATTCGGACATGAAAAAGGTTCGTTCACCGGTGCAGGAGAAAGCCGCAAAGGTTATTTTGAAACAGTGAATGGTGGTACTATTTTTTTAGATGAAATTGGTGAAATGCCGTTGGGCACACAGGCAAGATTATTACGTGTTTTAGAAACAGGCGAATACATAAGGGTTGGTAGTAGTAAAGTACAAAAAACAGATGTGCGCGTAATTGCTGCAACCAATAAAGAGTTATTACAATTTGCATTGAACGGCAGGTTCAGAGAAGATCTTTATTATCGTTTAAATACGGTACCAATAAGGGTTCCCGCATTGCGGGATAGAAAAGAAGATGTTGATCTTTTATTTAGAAAATTTGCTACAGATTTTTCCGACAAATATAAATCGCCGCCGATACACCTTAACAACGAGGCTAAAAGTATGCTACAGAATTACAGTTGGCCGGGTAATGTGAGAGAATTAAAAAATATCGCTGAGCAGATCTCTGTATTATCAACAGATAAAAATATTACAGCAAAAGAATTGGAACAATTTTTACCGGAAAATAACACGAACAGATTACCTGTATTAGCTGGTGGCAAAGACGGCGTAAGTCAGCAGGAATTTGCCAACGAAAGAGAAATTCTCTACAAACTTTTCTTCGATATGAAGAAAGATGTGAATGAATTAAAGAAAATGTTCTTTGATGTATACCAGAATTCTGGCGGTAATCAACACATTCCTGTTTACAATAATAACGACGGACAGTTAGCAGAAATAAAACCTGTTACTTCTTCAAATAATTTCGGTCAGCCGGCACAACCGGTCTTTATCAACCAAAATAATCATGGTCATGATATTCATCATCACGAAGATGTAGAAGAATCGTTGAGTATCATGGATAAAGAAAAAGAGCTGATCATAAAAGCATTAAAGAAACACAAGGGCAAAAGAAAAGATGCATCAACAGATCTTGGTATTAGCGAAAGAACCTTGTACAGAAAATTAAAAGAATATGATATTGATGAGTAAGAAAGCGGAGCGCTTAATGCAAAATGCAAAAAGCAGCCAATTGATCGTGGGCATTAAGCGCATAGCATTTGGCATTATGCTTATTGCTGTTTTCAACTATGCTTCCTGCAAATACTCTTTTAAAGATTCTTCTCCTCTTCCACCGGAGGTGAAAACTTTTAGAGTAGATCAGTTAGGCAATCAGGCGCCCTATGTAGATCCTCAACTCGCACCACAATTAACGGAAGCCTTAAAACAAAAGATCATCAGCAATACGCGTTTGCGCCAAACGAATGAAGATGATGCGCACTATGATATCAACGGGTATATTTCAAACTATGCAGTAAGTACCACTGGTATCTCTGGTAGTACTGCCGCACAAAATCGTTTGACTGTAACCTTTCATATTATCTTTAAAAACTCATTAGATAATACTAAAAATATTGAAGCCGATGTAACTAACAATTTTGATTTTAGCGCCAATTCGTCGTTGTCAGATGCTGCAACAACGTTAACACCGCAGATCATATCGAATATGGTGGACCAGATCTATAATAAAATATTTTCGAACTGGTAAACTAGGATTGTTTTATATTTAATTATATTATTTTTGATCGATGGGTGAAAGTAACCGACTTTTTGAATCCTTATTTAAACGGGATATTGCTGCTTCAGGTAATGCTGAATTTCTTTTGCAACTTACAAAAGAGCATCCTTATTTTACAGCTGCCCAATTCTTTTTATTACAACAAACCGGCGAAAACACAACAGCATTTTACAAACAAGCGGCAAAAACCGCCTTACTTTTCAATAACCCTTTTTGGTTAAGTTTTCAGTTAGATCAGGTAAAGAATAGAACTACAACCAATGAATCTGTTAGCAAGGCTTTCAGTCAGAATTTCACTAAAGAATCTGAAGAAGAAGATATCTATAATGAGGATGAATCATTACCGGAAATAGAACCGCTGCATATCAATTTAAAATTAGATGCTTTAACGGATACCCATCCAACAGAAGATGAGTTTTTGTTTCAACCTTTATTTACGAGGGATTATTTTGCCAGCCAGGGTATTAAATTAACCGATGATATTTTAGGTTCGGATAAATTAGGTAACCAGCTTAAAAGCTTTACTTCCTGGCTAAAAACGATGAAAAAGATCCATATCGGGCAGTTATTATCGGAAGCAACTGAAACAAATGATAGCAATATCCAGCAATTGGCCGAAAAATCGAATGATAAGCAGGAGATTCTTACAGAAACGATGGCAGAGATATTAATACAGCAAAACCGCAAGGATCTGGCCATCAGCCTATATAGAAAATTAAGTTTGCTTGATCCCGCCAAAAGCACTTACTTTGCAGCCAAAATTGACCATTTAAAAGAGCAGTAATATGTTAATTGTATTCGTAATTCTAGTGATATTGTCTTCAGCTATCTTAGGCTTGATCATATTAGTTCAAAACCCTAAAGGCGGCGGTTTATCGGCTACTATGGGTGGTTTCAGCAACCAGTTAATGGGTGTAAAACAAACGACCGATGTATTAGAAAAAGGAACCTGGATATTTGCCACAGTAGTTGGTGTAATATGCATTATATCACCTGCTTTTATCCCAAAAGACACAGGTACTTCGTCAAAAACAGATAACTTATTGAATAGCGCACCAGCAACGGTTCCTATGCCTCAACAAAATACAGTTCCATTACCACAAGGAAGCGCACCTGCAGCTACTCCAAACGGTAAATAAAATATTTTACAAAATTTTTTGAACCCCGCTCGTTAAAGGCGGGGTTTTTATTTTATTTTCACAACTACATTTAACTAACGACTGTTTGTATGAAAAAAATTCTATTCTTATTATTTCTGCTCATCATCGCATTTGCCGCCTGGTTCTTTTTAGCTCCTGATACAAATTTTAAAGAAAGCAAAAAAGCATTGTATATCAAAACAGGCAGTTCATTTACGAATGTAATGGACTCTGTAGAGCAAAATAATATTTTGCAGGCACCCATTATTTTTAAATACGTTGCACAAATAGTTGGGTACGATAAAAATGTTAAGCCCGGTAAATATGCTGTCAAGAATGACATGAGCTTATTCGGATTTATCAGAATGTTGCGTTCGGGCAGCCAGTCACCGGTAAATTTGGTGATCATTAAATTACGTACACGTGAAGATTTCGCACAAAAAATTGCTGCTAATTTTGAATGTGACTCAACTACATTCATTAATTATATCAATAACAACGATTCCTTACTGAGTTACGGATTGGATACTAATACGGTAATGACAGCCATTATCCCTAACACGTATAGCATGTTATGGACAACCCCTTCTTCAAAAATATTTAAACGATTATTTGCTTTCCAGGAAAAATTCTGGACAGATGAAAGAAGGCTAAAAGCTCACGCTTTACATTTAACACCGAAAGAAGTGTATATTCTGGCAAGTATCGTTGAAGAAGAAACTACCAAAGATGCTGACAAAGGAAATATTGCCAGCGTATATTTAAACCGTAAAAATGCAGGCATGAAATTATCTGCAGATCCAACGGTAAAATTTGCCATGCAGGATTTTACTTTGAAAAGGATCTATGATAAGTATTTGTTGAATCCATCTCCTTATAACACGTATCAGCATTTTGGGTTACCTCCGGGACCGATTTGCACGCCTTCGATAAAAACTATCGATGCTGTGTTAGATGAGCCCGCTACAAATTATTTATATTTTGTAGCAAAACCTGATTGGTCTGGTTTATCAAATTTTTCATCAACATTCGAAGAACACCAGGCCAATGCAAGAAGCTATCAGCATTTTCTTGACAGCCTTTATTTAACGCGCCAATAGTAGTATACTTGTAGATGAATAAGCTGGAACGCATCATAATAACAAAATCACCCATTGCTTTTGTATTGAACAAAAGCAAACATTGGCGCCTGCCCGGTTTTGAAGGCGTGCCATTGTATGATGTGATACGTTTTTTTTACAGGCAGATGAAGACCGTTGGATTAACAGAAAGAGCTTCAGCAATTGCCTATAATTTTATTATGGCGATTCCTCCATCCTTTCTTTTTTTATTTACATTACTGCCTAAGCTACCATTTTTAAAAACAAAAGATATTCAAAAACAAATAACTTTTTTAGTAAAGGATATCGTTCCCGCTGACGGATACAATCAAAATATTATCAACTTTATCAACGACACGTTTTTTAAAACGCCAAAATTCGGCATTCTTTCTACAGGGATTATTTTAGCATTATTTTTCGCGTCGAATGCTGTGATGGGATTAATGCGCTCCTTCAATAAAGATTATATCGGCTTCGAAAAAAGAAGGGGTTTTAATAAAAGATGGATGGCTATTAAATTGACCACATTACTTTTTGGGTTAGTGTTAGCTTGCCTGCTTTTATTAATTACGCAGCGTGCGGTATTAGTATTCATCGGCATTCAAAGTGTAACCGTAAGAAATATTATTGTTTACGGTAGATGGGTTTTCATCGTGGCACTCGTTTACTATTCTATCGCTTTCATTTATAAATATGCACCGGCTGTACAAAAGCGTTGGAACTTAATTTCTCCCGGAACAATACTGGCAACTTCGCTTAGTTTGTTTGCGAGTTATATCTTCACAACATTCGTAAATAATTTTGGCAGGTATAATTTTTTATATGGCTCGATCAGTACCGTTATTGTAATAATGGCGCTAATTTATATTAACTCCTTAGTATTACTAATTGGGTTCGAGTTAAATGTGAGCATTAAATCCCTCAAATCAATTGCAGACCACAGGCATGCTGAAGAAAGAGCTGCAAGGCAAAAATAATTTTATATGAACGGTTATTGTATAATCATAATAGATCGTTGCATTTGATAACGCCCATAAGTATTTTTTTTTTGCTATTTATAATGGGTACTAAGCAACTAATAGATTACACTCTCGTTTTTTATGCTGTTGATATATAAATCCTACAAGCTACGAGTGAAGTTTTATGGATACACGTTAGCTTCCCCTCCTGAAACAACAATAAATTATCAGTAACATATTTATTTTTTATATGTTACTGAATTAAATATAAAAAATGAGGTTCTAATAATTAAACAATTGATCAAGCATCCGGTCTTATGAAAATAATATTTATAAAATTTTATTTTCATGATATTACTTTTTTGCGGTTTATCGGGAGCGGGGAAAACAACGTTGGCTACGCATGTAAAAGATAAATTGATTGATGACAATTTCCATGTAGAAATAATTGATGCTGATAAATACCGGGAAACATTGTTTCCAGATCTATGCTATTCTAAAGAACATCGTTTTGAAAATATCAGGAGGCTTGGATTTATTGCAAGTATATTTTCTTCTCACAATATACTCACGATCATAAGTGCTATAATGCCATACGACAAAAGCAGAGCTGAATTAATCGAAAGATACGAACAGGTAAAAATCATACATATAGATTGTCCTATTGATCGCCTCATAGAAAGAAATACTAAAGGATTATACAAAAGAGCTCTTCTACCAATCGATCACCCTGAAAAAATATTCAATTTAACCGGCGTCAATGATCCTTTCGAAAAACCAATTAATCCGGATTTCTATATTAATACGGACGCTCTATCTGTTGAACAAAGTACATTAAAAATATATTCTTTTATTAAAGAAACAATCCTATCCCAATCGAATACTGAAAAGCATTTTTAATTATAAATGATATCTATAAAAAATGGATTCAAAAGTTTTAATGATCATTAGTACAGGACGTGCCGGAACATCTGTAATAACTCAATGGATAAATAAATGTGGATTAGCAATTGGCGATAATCTTCTTGGTGAAGCTATTGGAAATATCGAGGGGCATTTTGAAGATCTTGACTTCCTTAAAATACATGAAGAGATATTATTGAGCAACAACCTTCCATCAACTGGAATAGAGCCAGTTGATGATCTAAAAATATCTGTTGAACAAAAAGAAAAGCTCAGAAAAATAATAGCGAATAAGAATAATTTATACCCTCAATGGGGATGGAAAGAACCGCGGACAAGCTTATTTTTAAACATCTATAAAGAATTGATTCCGCAAGCTAAATATTTGGTAATAATACGTGATTATAAAGCTGTGCTCCACTCCTTTCTAAAAAGAGATTTTGCTTATATCGAAAAAGAGAAATTGGCGCAGATAAAAGGAAATGCATGGCAAAATTTTACATGGAATTTGTTCAGCAAAAAAAAAGCAAAAAGAACGTATTATGCCCAACATGCTGAAAAATATTTAAAAAGATGTATTGGCTATAATGAAGCGATAATAAAAGCCATGGATAAATTACCACCTGCCGATTACATAGTTGTAAGTTATACCTATCTAAAAGACAATGATAAAAAAGTAATAGAGAGCCTAACAAATGATTCGGACTTTTCATTAAACTATTTTCCTTTCGTCAAAATTTATCGGGATGAATTGATCAGTGAAGCAACTACTACAATAATACAATTCATAAAAGATAAATCATTACTCTTCAAAGCCAAAGAACTTGAAAATATCCTCACTAGTAGAATGAAATAACCGTAGCCATTTATAACTATCAGAATAGATCAAACGCTAACAAAAAAGAATCAATTACGATAATAAAGAAAGGGCTCCGCTAACAACGGAACCCTTCTTTTATACTGATTGGTTAGTGAATCGAATTACTGCACTATGAATTTCTTGGTGACATAATTAGCACCATTTCTCAACTGAATAATATAAGCGCCCGCGCGTAAATTAGCTGTGCTTAAATTTATTTTATCTCCTTCTATTGTTGCTGTCCCTCTTTCTATTGTAATCCCTTCGAAATTATTTACCTGCAGATCAACCTGTCCTTGCCAACCCGGTGTTACGATCGTAAGACCTTGTTGTGCTATTACAGGATTTGGCATTAATGTTACATCTGCGATTTTTGTTTCTGTAACAACGTCTTCTTCTACATAATCTGGTCTGCTGCTTGATACCGATCCACTTAAAGTAAGTGTTCCAAACGCTGAAGTATTCTGATAATCGTTCACGTTGCCGTTCCATACAGCCTGGCTGCTTCTTCCACTACCATTATCATCATCATCATTACCCAGATCAAAACCAATACTTGTTCCTGCCGCAGGTGCTGTAATGCCTAACTGTGACCAGGGTATAGCGACCTCTACGGTATACCCTCCGCTAATGGCTGCCCATGCATGTTGTAAACCACTTATCGAAAGTTTAGAAAAAATACCGGTTTGATTATACGCTTCAATGATCTGATTGTCCTGGCCATCATACGTAGTTGATTTGTTATTGTTAGCATCGATGTATATTTCAATTGCATCATCATTCCAAAAATTCGCAGCAGTTGATTGGGTGCTGAATAAATTTGCATCCAATACTTTAGCAGCGATATACAAATTTGTATTATCCCATAACACTCCAAATGTTGTGGTATTATTTGGTGTACCAACCGTTGCTTTAGTAACTGATTTATTAAGGTTCCATCCTGTTTCAGATATAACACCATCTATAGTGATCGTGCCAGGCGCTTTAAAACAAGTAACGACTCCTGCTGGATCTGCTCCTTGTGCGATAGTGATCGTTACAGTTTTGCTTCCTGTACCACCACTATTGATCGCATTCACAGTAACGGTTGACGTGCCTGCTGTTGTTGGTGTACCGCTTATTAAACCAGTTGATGTATTCACTGATAAACCAGCAGGCAAACCTGTTGCGCTATAACTTGTTGGTGTGTTAGATGCCGTAATAGCATAACTGAATGCCGAACCTGTTGTACCGCTTGCTGTTGCAGCACTTGATACTACAGGAGCTGCGACGGGTGCACTTGAAACAAAAGTTATATAATTAATATTGAAGCCGCCTGTTTCTTCGTAGATGCGCAATATGTGTTGACCAGCAGTTAAGCTTGATGTTGTAACAGTTGCTGTTTGCCACGTTTGCCAGCCACCTGTATTAGGCACAGCGATAGTTCCTGAAATATTTACACCATCAGATTCTACATGTAAAGTATTTCCTGCGCTTTCAGATGCTAATCTTACTTGCAAAGTATATACGCCGGCGGTTGTTACGTTAACTGTATACTTCATCCATTCGCCTGCATTTGTCCAGCCTACATCATATCCGCCTCCTGTATCTGTTGTTGCTTCGATATCAACACCATCAGCAGTTCTGTATTGTCCTCCCTGGTTTGCAGCGTCCGCATCGTTATATGCAACGCCTTGTCCGCCGTTATCGTAATTTTCAGCCTGCACAGTTCCTGGAATTGTTGCAGCTGTTCCATTGAATGGCGTTTCTGTTGAAGAAGCTGCCGCAACCGTGATCGTTAAAGTCGTAGTTCCTGTGCCTGTTGCATTTGTTGCACTGATGGTCACAGTAGAAGTTGCCGCAGTAGTTGGTGTACCACTTATTACTCCTGTTGCAGTATTCACTGATAATCCGGCTGGTAAACCTATTGCATTATAACTCGTTGGTGTATTAGATGCAGTAATAGTATAACCAAAAGCTGTGCCCGTTGTACCGCTTGCTGTTGTGGCACTGGATATTACCGGTGCTGATACTGGCGCAACAAAAGTTATATAATCAAGATTGAAACCTCCTGTTTCTTCATATATACGAAGTATATGCTGACCTGCTGTTAAACTTGATGTTGTAACACTGACTGTCTGATACGTTTGCCAGCCACCAGTATTTGGCAATGCGATACTTCCGGTGATATTTATACCGTCGGATTCTACATGTATGCTTTCACCCGGATTAGGACATGCTACTCTAACCTGTAAAGTATACACACCTGCTGTAGTAACATTCACGGTGTATTTCATCCACTCTCCGGCTGCTGTCCATCCTACATCATAACCAGTTTCCGGTGCTGTTGTTGCTTCAATATCAACACCATCAGTGGCTCTGTATTGTCCACCTTGATTTACTGCATCGTCATCGTTATAGGCAACACCTTGTCCGCCAAGATCATAATTCTCTGCTTGTATCGTTCCGGGAATTGTTGCAGCTGTTCCTCCGTAAGGTGATTCTGCAACAGGTGCTGTTATAGTAATAGTTACTGTACCATTTCCTGTGCCTCCGGCATTTGTAGCGCCGATTGTTACATTGGTAGTTGCAGCAGTTGTTGGTGTACCACTGATCACACCTGTTGTTGTGTTGATCGATAATCCCGCCGGTAAATTTGTAGCACTAAAACTTGTTGGTGTATTTGATGCCGTGATAGTATAACTAAACGCTGTGTTCGTTGTACCACTCGCTGTAGTAGCACTTGAAATTACAGGCGCCGGGTTTGTGATGCCATCTACAATATCCATTTCTGCTTTCGCTTGTGGAACATTGAGTGCAACAAAATAATTAAATGCCTGATCTAACTGAGATTGTTTTGTAGTGTTACCCGCATATTTTTTTCTTAAAGTAAATAATCTATATACTTGTTGAAGATCTGCCTGTGTATAGGATACACCTGTAAAAGCCTGTATCGCTGTTAAGTTCGCATAGCCTTGTTCTACTGTAGGTTCAATAATTGTTCCTTCACTGAAATCATTCCATGTTGCTATTTGTATACCATCTAATACGCCTTTGTTCGCGTTGCATAATGATAACATCGCAGTGATCGTACTTGTTCCATTATAAGTATAAGGAATTAGTCCATCCTGATCAGCACCACCCGGACCATAAAAATCATTAAAGCCTGGATAAGCTGAACCCAATACAACATTTTTAGACCCTGCCGTATTGGTATAATAATTTGCGTTGTTGGCATACCATGCTGGTGGTGAACCGCCTTGACCTGCCTGAGGATAAGGCCACACAAATTCTCCTGCTGCATCTGAACCTATTTGAGCAGACTGTCCGTACAACGGCAAAAAACCTCCGGTATTTCCACTAAGGATCGTATTCCATTGCCCGGGAGATTTAAATTGTTGCGGACCAAAAACACAAACCAATGGCGCGCCTGTGCCGGGAGCATTTCTCATGTCTCCTACTTTTATGTATTGTGAATTACCGAAATAATTATTGACTGCATAACTACCATTGGCATCTGCACCACCCATTCCTGTCCATGCTGCATCTTCCATCACCAGGCCAAATTTTTCTCCTACGCTTGCTGTCTTATTGATCAATGCATTTGAATTGGTTAGCAATGGCCCTGCGTCAGCAGCACCATCTCCTGCTTGTCCGTACCAATCGATCATCACACCATCGATACCAGATAATTTCATTAATAAAAGATGGTACTCTATTACGTTAGGATCTTGTCCATCATAAGGACCGATCAAAGGATGAAAATGCGCACAGATATTACGTGTTTGCACTTGTGCTCCTGTGTAATCAGTAACAGTAGTAAAGTTATCGGGACTAGCCGTATTATTATTTACATGACTCCAATGCGGACCCCATTTATTGAAGTCGCCGGTATTACCATTTCCAAAACTTGTTACACCTGAACCGGGATTTTCCGGAGCTGAGAACCATGGCATATAGTGAACATAAACCTTCATGGGGTTTGTCTTTGTTACTTGTGCAGGTTGAGCTTTGACGATGAAAAACATAGCAATAGAAAAAGCGGTCAGCAGGAGCTGACGCAGTAGCGTTTTATTCATAATAGCAATCGTTTAGAAAATGAATTTACAAATTATTATTTGTAAAAAAACAAATAATACCCATTAATAATTACGCACATTGGTAGATAAGTGAGTTCTATATATAAAAATGCAGGAATCTATTTAACATAAATTCCTGCACAGTAAAATAATTTTATTTTATGCTTGTTTTTTATCTACTACTAAGAGTACAACTCCTGCAGCAAGGGCGATCACTCCGCCGTATATTGGCCAATCAACAGTTTTATGTTCTGTTTTGTTTATTTCAACTGGGCCGATATCAGCTACATTTTTTTCTTGCGAGTAACTAAACCCTTTAAAGATCAGCATCGCAATTCCTAGTACGATCAAAATAATGGCTAATGGTTTCATAACAATTGTTTTAGTGGTTTAAGATTTTTATCTCAACAATAAAAACAATTTTAATGCCAACGAAAACAATACTACTAGAAAATATAATTGAGTATTATTATACCCGTTATTTTATCGCATCTAACCAGCCACTTGTAAAGCCTGCGATCTTTAATCCATCAACAATATAAGGGCATTGCTTCATGATCTTCCAGATCAATTCTGTTTCATAATTTTCTATCATGATAACAATAGGCCCTTGGTTCAACCCAAATCTCCAAGGCGAGACCCATCCATTCTGATTGGTAGTTTTTTCAGGATAAGTAGGATTAAAGCTTGAATCAAATCCATATAATCGATGGTGCTTTAATTCTAACTTTTCAATAGCATGGCGTATTGTATCAATTACAATTTCAGGAGCAAAAGGTAAAGATGCTACAACTCCCCAGGGAGAAACTGTTCCATCATCAGGCCCAAACGGAACGCCACGTGCGATATAATCATAAAACGACACTTCTTTATTTTCTACCTTTATTAAGGCAGGGCCAGGACCATCGCTTGCCGTAAAGCCCCAACAGTTTGGTCCATAACAGGCAAAGCCCATCGGATTATCAATAGCATATTCTCTATGTACATGTGTAGCACGTTTGCTATTTTCGAAATAATCAAATCCTGATTCTTTATTAAAATCATCCAGGATATTTCTAAAGTCGATCCACATGTGTGAGAACTGATGAATAAATAAAGGGCCGGCGTATAGATATGTAATTTTATATGCTTCGCGCAATTTGAATGAAGCTGTCCAATCCTTATACCCTTTTTTATCAATGGCGCAAGTAGGTGATGCCATTGCCAATACATACATCAACATGGCTTCGCTATAATCTTCGCCCCAGTGGTATGGAAGAAATCCTGTTTCCGGTCGCCAGCCATGGCTAATTGTTGTGGCACCATTCAAAGCCCATTGCCAATCTACACGACGGTATAAAGCATCAGCTAATTCTCTTATTTCTTTTTCATCTTTTATATTTCCAGTAAAATAACTCGCGGCAGATAAAGCTCCTGCAATTAAAAAAGTAGTATCAATAGTTGATAGCTCACATTCCCAGCTACGTTTGCCGGTTTTCATATCGATGAAATGATAATAAAACCCTTTGTATCCCGTTGCATCGGGTTCAGGACCCTGATGGCTATTATAAAAAAAGCGCAATACCTTAACGATCCTCGCAGCAGCATCAGTTCTTGAAATAAAATTTTTATGAACACCGGCTATATAAGATGTAATACCCATGCCCACAACGGCAATACTAGAGGGGGAACCGGGTTGTGTTTTATCAACGATCAATCCTGTTACAGGATCTACCTGGTGAACAAAATAATCGAATGTCTCACGCTGCAAACTATTGAGCATTTCTCTATCTGTCTGTGATGCTATTTTCTTTTCTTCCATCTTACATCTCTATTGTAATTAATGCAGTTGCCTGCGGAATCATTTCAACTTCAAGTATAACTGAATTATTTTCAAATTTAAATAACAGTGGTTCTTTAACTAACGTAGAAATCGCTTCCAGGGTTGTGACCTGTGCAGGAATTAAACTGTCTGGGCTACCCATATCGATCCACGCTTGTCTTGTATTGGCATGTGCATCATCTATCCGTTCAATAAAAACTTTTTTGGGAGCTGTAATGTTGTTTAATTGAATAGTTATTTTTTCCGTTTTTACAGGATGTTGCGGTAAAGCCCAATTAGTTAGCAATACATTAATAATATTTTTATTAGCGACAACCCATACATCTACTGTTTCATGTTCGCCATCAACTTGTAATAAATCATTTCCTAACCGATGTAATAATTCATACGCACGGTAAGCAGGTTTTGGAACACCATAAATATTTAATAAGCCGAAACCTCCATGAAATGGAACAGAAGAAAAATAATTTTCTTCAAAAATATCTGAGAACGTCCAGTAGCTATAGCCTTGTACTTGTCCTCGAGCTTCCATTATTGTTTTAGTAATAAATGCGGCTGCATAAGGTTCATCATGCAGATCATCAAATGGGTTTGATGAAGTGCTCCACTCTGTATAATAAACAGGTTTACCCTTTGCTTGTTTTTTTGTTTCGATCACTTCATCACGCAAGGCACTTCTTTTGCTGGCTGCTAATTGAGCAATGGTATCATCGCCGGGTTTGCCAAATGAATCTGTTGGGTAATGATGCGTAGAGATAAAATCATAAGGCACATTATTCTTTTCACAAAAATCGGTGAACTCAGGTATCCAGGCATTATCAGCAGTGGCCGGCCCTCCTACTTTTAATAATGCATTTACATCTTTGATGGCTTTAGCAGAATGCTGGTATAAATTAAAATAATCCTGTTGTGTGCCCGACCAAAAATCACGCAGGTTTGGTTCGTTCCATATTTCGAAGAACCATTCGCTTACTTTTTCTATTCCATATCTCTCTACCCAATGTTGCACCAGTTTATTAATTAAAGTGGCCCATGCGCCGTAATCTCTTGGTGGAGTTATATTTCCTTTGTAATGAAAAACGATTTCATTGCCTGAAGAAAGTGTGGAAGGCATAAATGATAATTCCATGAATGGCTTCATGCCAATAGATAAAAGGAAATCACAGATCTGATCGGCATTAAAAAATGAGTAGACCAGTTGATCCATCTCCATCATTAATGTGCCCATATCATCAGAAAGCAATCCATGAAAACGTACGTGCTGAAAACCAAGTTCTTTATGGCAGCGCGTCAATTGCTGTTGCCAATCTGCGCGCAGCGCCATTGTTGCATGGCAGCTACCAACTGTGTGTTCCCAAAAATGAGGGAACGGTTCTGCGTTACCTGTAACATCACAAATAAAAATATTACTCATATATTCCGCAATGTTTGTGCATGTAACAAACTTTATCTCGTACTGATCGCGTTCTTTGCAATTGCTGCTGCAATAGCGTTGAACATATCTCCCATTTCAAAAGGCTTGCCAACAAAATAATCTGCACCTGCATCCAGGCACATTTGCTTCGCATTTGGCAGAGCAGATATCATTACAACAGGTATCGATGAAATAGCGCTATTCGCTTTTATTATTTTACAAACTTCCCGGCCATCGGCACCGGATAATAACATATCCATTAAAATAACATCAGGAGATAAATGCTGGATATAGCTTTCTATATTATCAGCAGTTTCTTTGGTAAAAACTACATACTCCTTCAACTGTAACATAGCTTTTAACATGAAGAGAATATCTTCATTATCGTCAATGACTAAGACTTTAGCATTCATAAACAAGCAAAAATTTTTATTTTATTTTATAGTGGAAGTGAGAAAGAAAATATGGAGCCTCTGCCCGGTTCGCTTTCAACACTTATTTTTCCATTATGCCTTTGAACAATTTCCGCTGCAATAAATAAACCAATTCCAAAACCAGGAAAGGTCTTTTCATCTTTACCTTCAACACGGTAAAAACGCTGGAATATTTTTTCCTGGTCATGTTTACTGATACCAATTCCAGAATCTATCACAGACACAACAACATTATTATCGATCACATTTGTTCTAATGGTAACCATATTAAAATGCGGAGAATACTTAATCGCATTGGTTAAAAAATTGATCAGCACCTGTGCTATCCTTATCCGATCTGCATGTATTACATTTTCACTTTCAGGAGAAAATACAATAGTATAATCAGGTTGTGTATGTTTTACTTCTTCGATTGTTTCCCTTATCATATCATTGATAGAGAAATCTTCTTTATTTAATTGCAGGCTACCCGATTTGATCTTTGACATATCTAACAGATCAGCGATCAGTTTTGTTAATGTTCCGATCTGTTTGTTGACAGTGGCTAATGAATTTTTCAAGAAAGTATCCGGACTTTCCTTATGCATACTCATCAATATCTGTACATAACCTTTTATTGATGTAATCGGCGTTTTTAATTCGTGGCTCGCCATGCTGATAAAGAAATCTTTTTGCTGTTCGAGCTTTTTGATATCAGTAATATCCGTAACCGATCCTGCATAGCCGGCAAACTCGCCATGGATATCGTAAAAAGGATACCCTTCACTAAGGCACCAGCGTATCTCTTCATCTTGCCTTGTTATTCTAAATTCGGCTGTATATTTTTCTCTTCGGTCAAAGGCATTTTTAAAAGAAGGGATATCTTTTTTATCTTCTTCCAAAACACGGCTCAACCATCCATTTACATAATGTTGTTCTAATGGCATGCCCGTCCACTTGACCCAGGTATCATTTACAAAATTATTTTCACCGTTGGCATCGGTCATCCATAAACCAACTGGTGATGCATTTGAAATTGTTTTAAATAACAATTCGCTTTTTTGCAATTTCTCGCTGGATATTTTTTGATCGTGGATATCGGTACTTGTTCCGATCCACATTTGAATTTGTCCATTGCTATCTCTATGCGGTACAGCTCGGCTCAACTGCCACCTATACTCGCCATCATATTTTCTAAACCGGTGCTCAAAAATAAAATCTTCGCCTGTTGCAATAGAATGCATCCAGCGTTTAATATTTTCTTCTTTATCATCGGGATGAACGATCTGCACCCAGCCTCCATTCATCGCCTGTTCTTCTGTTAAGCCTGAATAATCGTATACGGCCTGGTTGAAGTAATATAAGTTTCCTTGTGGATCGCCTGTCCAGATAAACTGCGGCATAACGTTAGAGAGTAGACGAAACCTTTCTTCACTTTCCTTAATAGCTTTTGCAGCTTGCTTTTCATCGGTGATATCCATGATCGTTCCCATCAATTTTACAGGAACATTATCTTCATTATATACCAGCTTGCCTTTAGCTTGTATCCAGCGGATCTCATTTTGAACGATGATACGTGCATCAAAATTCATCGTACCTGTTTGTTCAATAGCCTCTTTTACTGCCTGGTTGCGCATGGCAAGATCATCAGGATGCATTTGACTTAAAATTGACTCCCGTGTTAATTCATGCGAAGCCTGATGCCCAAAAATTTCAAGATACCTGTCAGAATAAGTAGTTTCCCCTGTTGTAACATCGTACTCCCATGTACCTAATTCTGCCGCCTGAATAGCTATATTTAAACGCAATTGATTTTCCGCAATAGCACGTTCTGTTTGTTTTTGTTTGGTAATATCCCTTGCTATTTTTGATGCTCCGATAATTTTACCCGACCGATCTCTCAGAGGAGAAATCGTTAATGAGATGTCTAGTATCTGGTTATCTTTTGTAATTCTTTTTGTCTCAAAATGTTCAACACTTTCGCCCTGATGAATACGACGCAATATTTGCGGCTCCTCATCATGACGATCCTGCGGAATTAATTTTGTCACATGCTGCCCGATTATTTCTTCAGGAGAATAGCCAAAAACTTTTTCGGCGCCTTTATTCCAGCTTGATATAAAACCTTCCAATGTTTTACTAATGATCGCATCTTCTGATGATTGCACAATAGCTGCAAGCATTGCCAATTTTTCTTCTGCAACTTTATCTTCTGTGATATCAGCCAATGTTCCGATCATTCTTAATGGCGCACCCTTCGCATCAAATATTACTTTGCCCTGTGTTTTTATCCATCCTAAACTTTGATCGGGTTTTATAATACGCGCCTCATAATTGTAGAAACCATTTTTCATTGCCACATCAAAAGCCTTTTCTACAATGAAGTGTCGGTCATCCGGATGCATTTGATCACGCATTTGTTGATGAGGCATTTTATAAGATGGATCATGCCCAAAAATTTCTGCAAGTCTTGCCGAGTGAAATATCTCACGAGTAGTTAGATCCAGATCCCACGTCGATAATTTTGTGCCTTCAGTAGCAAGCCGCAAACGCGCTTCATCTATTTCAAGCTGTAAACGGCTGGCTACATTTTGAGTAACATCGTACACCGTTATCATTATGCCCGAAACCTTTCCATCTGTATTGAACAAAGGAGCATACTCATAATCAAAATAAAACTTCCTCATTCCATCATCGCCGTGCACATAAGCAACTGATTCACTCTCTCGATGAATTATTCCGGTTTCAAAAACATCTTTTAATATATCAGGGTATTTTTGGTTATTCAATTCAGGGAAAACATCGAATAGTTTTTTACCAATTACATCCTCTTCTTTCTTTCGCCAGATCTTCGTAAACATTTCAATATTGCCGGTCTCTATTACATAATCAGCGCCACGTAAGACCGCCATTGGGATAGGCGAATGCTGGATCACGTTCCTAAAGCCTTTTTCACTTTGAGCTAATGAATGTTTTGCTTTTATGATAGAGGTTACATCATTAACGGTTACTATGATTCCTGAAATGCTATTATCTTCTTCACGTAGTGCCTGGTATTCAAAATTAAAATACCCTATATCTACAATGCCATTCCTTTTTACTGGTATTCCAAATTCTGTAGCAGTAACCCTTTCTCCGGTATTATAAACCTTAAGAAGCAAACCTTCTACAGATTCTCTTACTTCCGGTATGGCATCAAACAAATATTTACCTACAAGTTCTTCTTCTTTTTTATCTACTATTTCCAGATAATTATCATTCGCCATCTCGACAAAAAAAGAACTCCCTCTTAAAATTGCGATACCAACAGTTGCCTGCAATACAGTATTGCGGAATCTTTTTTCACCTGATGTAATATCACTTAGCCTTTTCTTTTGCGCAGTAATATCCATGATCGTGCCCAGTACTCGCATAGGGCTACCATCTTCATGATAAAATACTTTACCATAAGCACTTATCCAATGGATCGACTGATCTGGCCATATCAATCTTACTTCATAACCAATACGTCCGGTTGTGTGTGATAATTTGTTTGCGTTTTCACGAATATGCACATCATCTGGATGCAACACACTGAATAAATGATCATAAGAAACAGTCTCTGCAAACCCAAATATTTCGTACAATCTTTTTGAAGCAATAAATTCTCTTTCAGGAAGTCTTAAATCAAAAATTCCCAGCATGGCAGTTTCTGCGGTGAGCCTTAAACGTTCTTCATTGTATTCAAGACTTTTACGTGCTTCCACTTGCTCTGTAACATTATACCCCATGGTAACTATACCATATATTTTGCCATTGCTATCTCTAAGTGCTTTGTAAATAAAATTGACATAAGTAGGAACGATCTTTCCATCGACTTCAATATCAACATAATTTTCATTGCCATAGTATGTCTCTCCCGTAGTATAAACATTTTTAAGAAGATCTATATATGGCTGGCCTTCCAATTCGGGCATTACGGTAATTATCTTTTTACCGATCACCGTTTTATCTTTACCCCATAGTTTAAGCGCTTCTTCATTTGCAAGTTCAACTACAAAATCTTCTCCGGTAAAAACGGCTGTTGCTATGGGAGATTCATTGATTAGATTTTTGAATTTTTGCTCGCCATATGCTGCTTTCTTTTCGTTTACAACTTTGTCAGTTGTTTCCACACAATTCACAAATATACCTGCAATCTTTCCTGACTCATCTCTTACTCCACTATAACAGAATGTCCAATAAATATCTTCTATTTTTCCATTTCGATAAAAAGGCACCAGGTTATCTTCTAAAAAAACGGATTCACCGCCAGATAATACCTGGTCGAATAATGGTTTGATAATATCCCATATTTCGCTCCATGCCTCTTCTCCCCGCATGCCTAACATTTGTGGATGTTTTCCATTAATGCCTAAACTTGGGCGAAAAGGATCGTTATAAAAACAAGTTAGTTCTGGCCCCCACAATAAAACCATCGGGAACCTCGAATTTAATATGATACTAATTGAAGTCCGTAAACTTTGCGGCCAATGATCCGGTGTACCAACAGGCGTATTAGACCAATCTTTAGCACGCATTAAACTTCCCATCTCGCCACCGCCAGATAGGAACTGATACTTTTGAGAAGAAAAAATCGCTGTATTGGAATCTGTCATTGTATAATATATAACCTGCTCTTATGTTGATTGATAATCTAAAATAGCCATTAACGATTAATTCAATGTAAAAAATCTATTATCAACTTAATTCAACTACCTATGTTAGTGATGCAGGTTACTTAATTGCCTGATACCTATTTCTATTACAAAATATGTGCTAAATATTTATGCCTTTATAAAGGCATGATATTAGTACTAAAAAACTAAGCTGCTTTTTGAAAGCATATCAGATTTATTTAATATCAAACTAACTCAAATCACAACAGAATATGAGGTCAGCGGAAAGAAAAAATCAACAGAAGGATCTTTTTGAAATGCTTCCAAAAGCGATAACGGCGCTTAAAAAAAATATCATCGAACCGTTTTTTGGAGAAGTAAATGCGGGTAAATATGACGAGAATAAGCCCCCGTTACGATCTGAAATATTTACGGAAGAACAGCTGGAACAGCACGCCAAAGGGCTTGCACGAAGACATACCCTTATTTCAGGCCATCCTTCTGAGCAATTATTAAAGCGCCTGGCAGAGAATGAAATTATTTTATTAGAAGTTCATGCAAGGCTAACAGAAGCCGTAAAAGAGAACACCAGAATTGTTCCTGCAGGAGAATGGCTATTAGATAATTTTTACCTGATCGAAGAACAGATCTACACAGGAAAAAAACATTTACCGAAAGGATATAGTAAAGGATTACCCAGATTATCAAAAGGAGAATCGATCGGTTTACCGAGAGTTTATGATATAGCTGTGGAAATTATTTCCCACAGTGATGGGCATGTAGATATAAAAAGCCTCTTAAACTTCGTAACTGCCTATCAAACCAACACTTATTTAAAGCTTGGAGAATTATGGGCGATCCCTATCATGCTTCGCCTGGCATTGATAGAAAATTTGCGTAGGCTTTCTATTCAGATATCAATAGATATCACCAATAAATCTTTAGCCAATTACTGGGCCGATGAGATGATCGAAACGGCAGAGAAAGATCCTAAAAACCTGGTATTGATCATTGCCGATATGGCAAGATCTGAACCGCCGATGGATAGTTCGTTCGTTGCCGAACTAACAAGGCGCTTGCAGGAAAAAGGAAATTCATTAATGCTGCCCCTTAACTGGATAGAACAAAGGCTTTCAGAAAAAGGCCTTACAAGTATTGAATTAATTCAACAGGAAAATCAAAAACAAGCTGCTGACCAGGTATCGATCAGTAACAGCATTAGTAGTTTACGTTTTTTAAGTACTACAGACTGGCGCGACTTTGTTGAAGAAACAAGCATCGTAGAAGCTACCCTGCACCAGGATATAAATAATATTTACGCGAACATGGATTTTCATACGCGTGATAATTATCGCCATGCTGTAGAAAAAGTGTCTAAAAAAGGCCACTTATCAGAACAGGAAGTAGCTATGCTCGCTATCAGTTTAGCGAAAGAAAATATTGATGTAAGTACCGATCAAAGATTGACGCATGTTGGTTATTATTTGATCGGCAAAGGCGCTAGAAAATTAGAGAAGATGGCTAAAATGAGGTCATCAAGTATGGAAATGTGCGGCAGGGCATTCAATGCTATCCCATTGTTTTTTTATGTTGGCTGTATTGTTTTGATCTCTGCTATCCTTTCAAGGATATTGATCAGGGAATCTTATTTTGAAGGATTATCAGGATGGTTATTAATATTACTAGGCATTACATCCGTTTTTGCAACAAGTCAGTTAGCCGTATCATTGATCAACTGGATCTCTACTAAATTATCAAAGCCTTGCCTATTGCCAAGAATGGATTTCTCAAAAGGTATCCCCGATGAATACCGCACGATGGTTGTTGTACCAACAATGCTAACAAGTTTTTCGGGATTAGATGACCTGATAGAAGGCATTGAAGTACGCTTTCTTGCTAACCGGGATGCTAATTTGTATTTTGCGTTACTCACAGATTTTAAAGATGCTTCGCAAGAAACATTGCCGGAAGATGAAGAGCTATTAAATGCAGCAAGAACAAAAATTACAGAATTAAATAGAAAATACGACAGAGGGATTAACGATACTTTTTTCATTTTCCATCGTCCACGTAAATTCAATCAATATGATAAAACCTGGATGGGATACGAACGCAAGCGTGGAAAATTAGGTGAGCTGAATTCATTGATCCATGGTGAAGGAAAAGAAAATTTTTCATTGATAGTTGGTGAAGAAGAGATCTTTAACAAAGTAAAATACATCATCACGCTTGATACCGATACACAATTACCTCGCGATACAGCCTGGAAATTAGTTGGTACAATGGCACATCCGTTGAACCATGCCTTGTATTCTGAAAAGAAGAAACGCGTTACAGAAGGTTATACTATTCTTCAACCAAGAGTATCTAACAGTTTGCCAGATGAAGAAAGTTCTTTGTACGCCAAGATACATGGAAACGAACCTGGCACTGATCCTTACACAAGGGCGATCTCTGATGTATACCAAGATCTGTTCAATGAAGGATCATTTGTTGGTAAAGGAATTTACGATGTGGCGATGTTTGAACAAACAGTAAAAAGCGTATTCCCTGAGAACAGGATATTGAGTCATGATCTTTTAGAAGGATCTTATACACGTGCAGGCCTTGTTACCGATGTACAATTTTATGAAGAGTATCCTTCAAGATACAGTACAGATATGCAGCGCAGGCACAGGTGGATAAGAGGTGATTGGCAGATAGCTACCTGGGTATTACCTTTTGTACCGGGCAATCCTAAAGGTTTTATAAAAAATCCATTGTCACTACTTTCTAAATGGAAAATATTTGACAATATCCGTCGTAGCCTTGTGCCTGTTTCATTTTTATTATTGTTTTTGTATGGCTGGATATTTTCTGCTGCACCAATGTTTTGGACAACGGCTGTTATCCTTATCATTCTTACACCAAGCATTATAAATTTTATCTGGGATCTTTGGAAAAAACCTGACGATGTTCTTTTCTCGCAACATTTTGTTTTTTCTGTACGTGCAGGTAAAGATCATTTTATTCAACAGGCAATTGACCTTATCTGCTTACCATACGAAGTATATTCTAATATTGATGCGATCCTTCGCACATTGTATAGAATATTTATTTCAAGAAAAAATCTATTGCAATGGAACCCATTCAATAGCGCACAAAATAATCAACGTACTATTTTCAGGGCTTATTTAAATATGTGGTCTGCCCCGGTTTTTGCTATTGCGCTTTTTGTTTATCTAAGTTTATACAATCATTTCGCGTTGGTTATTGCAACGCCAATATTAATTCTTTGGGTGCTGGCGCCAAGCATTGCCTGGTTTGTAAGTTTACCTAGTACAAAAAGAGAAGATCATCTTTCTGTTGAACAAAATATTTATTTAAGAACATTGGCAAGAAGGATATGGGCATTCTTCGAAACTTTTGTAACGGAAGAAGATAACTGGTTACCACCGGATAACTATCAGGAGCATCCTGTTGAAAGAATAGCACATCGCACCTCTCCTACTAATATAGGCTTGTCGCTTTTAGCGAATGTTACAGCGCATGATTTTGGTTATATCACAACGAGTAAACTGGTTGAACGCGTATCAAATACCATTAGCACAATGCTTAGCATGGAAAGATACCAGGGGCATTTATACAATTGGTATGATACAGTTTCACTCGCTCCCTTGTATCCAAGGTATATTTCTACGGTAGATAGCGGTAACCTTACGGGCCACCTGATCACTTTAAAACAAGCGCTGGCAGCTATTGCCGATAAAAGGATCGTGAGCGAAAATACTTTTGAAGGACTGCTAGATACGCTACGGATCTTGATAGAAAAAACAAAAGAAAAATCTGATGTAAAGAAATTTCTGCAGGAAATAATTGACACCTATCCTACAGAAACAACCAGCCTTACACAAACAAAAAAATACATTGATAAACTCGATATAGCTTTTGCAGAAATATTAGTGAACCTGGATCTTGATCCTGAGAATGAGGATGACTGGTGGTCAGAAAAAATATCATTGCAAATAAAAAATATAAAAAATGAATTGGCATCTTTGGCGCCATGGCTATTGTTACCACCTGTTCCTAAAAAATTCGAGTTGCTAATTCCAGAATTACCAATGGTAGCTTCCCTGAAAGAATTGGCTAAGATCGAGCAGCTGTTATTACATAAAATAATTGAATGCTATTCTTCTGATAATATTGCTGAAGAAAATGAATGGTTAACGAACTTAAGAGAAAGCATTACAGAATCAGGCAGGCGCGCAAAAGAAATGATATTGACCTTAGATCAGCTTGCAATAAAATGTAATGAACTGTCTAATATCGATTATGATTTTCTTTATGACAGGTCCCAACATTTATTAACGATCGGTTTCAATGTTGATGAACAAAGAAAAGATAATAGCTATTATGATCTGTTAGCTTCAGAAGCGAGGCTCACAACATTTGTCGCCATTGCACAAGGCAAGCTGCCGCAAGAAAGCTGGTTTGCATTAGGCAGACAATTAACCAACCTAGGTACGACACCAATTCTTCTTTCCTGGAGTGGTTCTATGTTTGAATACCTGATGCCGAACTTGGTAATGCCAACTTACAACAACACTTTATTAGAACAAACAAATATTGCCGTTGTCCAAAAACAAATTGAATACGCAAAAAAACGCGGCGTGCCTTGGGGAATTTCAGAGTCGGGTTACAACATGGTCGATGCACAATTAAATTATCAGTACAAAGCATTTGGTGTTCCCGGCTTAGGATTTAAACGTGGTCTAGGTGAGGATACGGTTATTGCACCTTATGCATCGGTAATGGCACTGATGGTTGCACCGGAAGACGCCTATAAAAATTTACAGGTATTAAAAGAAGCCGGCTTCGAAAGTAAATATGGTTTTTATGAAGCGATTGATTATACAGCAGCACGTTTATTAAGAAGACAAACAAGTTCTGTGGTTCGCTCCTTCATGGCGCATCATCAGGGCATGAGTTTTTTATCGATCAGTTATTTAGTACACAATCAACCCATGCAAAAAAGATTTGAATCTGAAGTACAGGTAAAATCTACTCTATTATTGTTACAGGAACGCGTTCCAAGAATTACAACATTCTATTCACCAAGTGTACATGCATCGGATATTAATTTAGTGCCCGCAGGTACTGATACTTCTATGCGCGTAATTACTACACCGCATACAACTACACCTGAAGTTCAATTATTATCCAACGGCAGGTATCATTCAATGATAACCAATGCCGGTGGCGGTTACAGCAAATGGAAAAATATTGCTGTAACCCGCTGGCGCGAAGATGCAACCTGTGATAATTTTGGAACGTTCTGTTATATACGTGACCTTGATAGTAATATATTCTGGTCATCTGCTTATCAGCCAACATTACAACAAGGTGAAAATTATGAAGCCGTTTTTTCACAGGGACGTGCAGAGTTCCGTCGCAGAGACTTGTCTTTAGAAACACATACAGAAATTGTTGTGTCACCGGAAGATGATATTGAATTAAGAAGAATGCATATCACCAATCGCTCCCGTAAAAAAAGAACGATCGAAATTACCAGCTATGCAGAAGTGGTATTAGCTCCTGCAGCGGCAGATGAAGCGCATCCTGCCTTTAGCAATTTATTTGTGCAGACAGAAGTAAACAAACAGCGCCATGCAATAATTTGTTCTCGCCGTCCACGTGCAGAAGAAACTACTCCGTTCATGTTTCATTTAATGAAAGTGCATGATGCAGAGATAAAAAATATTTCCTACGAAACAGACCGGTTACAATTCATTGGCAGGGGCAACACCATGAACAGTCCGAAAGTAATGAAACAGGAAGATGAGCTTTCAGGAAATGAAGGCGCTGTTCTTGACCCGATCGTTTCTATACAATACAGAATAGTTATTGAACCACATGAAACCATCATTGTAGATATGATCTATGGTATGGGCGATACAAGAGAGGTTTGTAATAGCCTGATAGAAAAATACCAAGACAGGCATCTTACCAATCGTATACTTGAATTGGCATGGACACATAGCCAGGTGATATTAAGGCAAATCAATGCAACCGAAGCTGATGCACAGTTGTATGCAAGACTTGCCAGTTCTATCATATTTGCGAATGCCTCTTTAAGAACAGACAGTTCGGTCATTGTCAAAAATCGTCGTGGGCAATCTGCTTTGTGGAGTTATTCTATTTCAGGTGATCTTCCAATTATATTATTACAAATTGAAGATGCTTCTAATATTGAATTGGTAAAACAAATGGTACAGGCGCACGCTTACTGGCGCTTAAAAGGATTGTTAGTTGACCTGGTAATTTGGAATGAAGATCATGGAGGCTACAGACAGGTTCTGCATAATGATATTATAAGCCTGATCGCTCCCGGAACTGTTGATGCAAAAGATCAGCAAGGTGGAATTTATATTCGCTCCGCGGATCAAATATCTAATGAGGATAGAATATTATTTCAAACCGTAGCGCACATTGTTATTGCCGACAAATTTGGTTCATTAGAGGATCAGATGAACAGAAGAAATAAATTAAAATCCACTATTCCGTATTTCAGTCCGACCAAATTTCATGCGTCGGTTACAACATCTGTTGCACCAAAAACTGACCTGCAATTTTTTAATGGCATCGGAGGTTTTTCAAAAGATGGAAAAGAATATGTTATTACAACAAAACATACGCAGGCAACTCCTGCACCATGGTGTAATGTATTAGCGAATCCTAATTTCGGCAGTATTATTTCCGAAAGTGGATCATCTTATACCTGGTTAGAGAATGCGCATGAATTCCGTTTAACACCATGGAATAATGATTCTATCATTGATCTAAAAGGTGAAGCATTTTATTTAAGAGACGAAGAAAGCGGAAAATTCTGGTCACCCGCTCCGCTCCCATGCCACAGTCAATCCCCTTATATTACAAGACATGGATTTGGCTATAGCATTTTTGAACATAGTGAAGATGGCATTGATTCTGAAATGACCGTGTTCGTTGATATTGAAGCGCCGGTAAAATTCATTGTCCTTAAATTAAAAAATAATTCAAACAGAGATCGCCGTATTTCTGCAACAGGTTATATTGAATGGGTATTGAGTGATCTGCGTGCAAAATCATTGATGCATGTGATCACGGAAATGGATGCTGAAAGCGGTGCCATTCTTGCCAGCAATGCGTACAATACAGAATTTGAGGGCCGCGTTGCATTTTTTGATGTGGATGATATAAGCAAAACTTATACAACAGACAGAACAGAATTTCTCGGACGCAACGGAACGACAGCTAACCCTGACGGAATGAACAGGGCGAAGTTCTCCGGAAAATTAGGCGCCGCGCTTGATCCATGTACCGCATTACAAACCGCATTCGATCTGCCTGAACAAGGTGAGCGCGAAATAGTTTTCAGATTGGGTGCAGGAATTAATATGGGCGAAGCATTAACTACGATCAATAAATTTAAAGGGCGTGCTGTTGCAAAAACAGCCTTAGCCAATGTTACTAGATACTGGCAAAAAACTTTAGGCACTGTTCAAATCGGAACACCTGATGCTGCTGTAAATATTATGGCGAATGGCTGGTTGAATTATCAAACACTGGCTTCACGTATCTGGGGTCGCAGTGGCTTCTATCAATCAGGCGGTGCATTTGGATTCAGGGATCAATTGCAGGATGTATTATCATTATTGCACAACGATTCGAAATTGGTTCGCGAACAAATTATTTTATCTGCATCCAGACAGTTTAAAGAAGGTGATGCGCAACACTGGTGGCATCCCCCAATGGGCAGAGGTGTTCGTACTACTTGTTCTGATGATTATTTATGGTTGCCATTTGTGTTGAGTAAATACATTACCGTAACAGCCGATGTAAGTATATTGGAAGAATCAGTTCACTTTTTAGAAGGCCGGTTATTGAATGAAGGAGAAGAATCTTATTATGATCTTCCACTAAGATCAAGCAAAACTGCGAGCTTATACGAACATTGTGTAACAGCTATTGAGCACGGATTAAAATTTGGTGAACATGGTTTACCATTTATCGGAACAGGTGATTGGAACGACGGAATGGACAGAGTTGGTAATCACGGAAAAGGTGAAAGTGTTTGGTTAGCTTTTTTCTTGTACGAGATTTTAACAAAATTCATCACAGTAGCAAATATTAAAAAAGATACCGCCTTTGCAGAAAAATGTAAAGATGAAGCAGAAAAATTGCGTGCAAATATTAATGAGCATGCCTGGGACGGAGAATGGTACCGCCGTGCTTATTTTGATGATGGCACACCGTTAGGGTCCAAAGATAATGATGAGTGCAAAATAGATTCTATTGCACAAAGCTGGTCCGTATTATCAAAAGCCGGTGATGCAAAAAGATCTTTACAGGCTATGCAATCTGCCAGTAAATATTTAGTTAAAAAAGAAGATAAAATAATTCAGCTCTTCACGCCTCCTTTTGATAAAGGAACTTTAAACCCAGGCTATATTAAAGGTTATGTTCCTGGTGTAAGAGAAAATGGCGGACAATACACCCATGCTGCGGTATGGTTAATAATGGCCTTTGCAGAGATCGGCGACAGGGAACAAACATGGGAACTTTTACAAATGATCAATCCGATCAACCATGGCAATGATGCAGCATCTATTAAAGAATATAAAGTAGAGCCGTATGTGATTGCTGCAGATGTGTATGCACAACCGCTGCATAAGGGCCGTGGTGGCTGGACATGGTATACGGGTTCTGCGGGATGGATGTACCAGATGATCATCGAATCATTTATAGGCTTAAAACGCGAAGGCAATACGCTTCACTTTAATCCTTGTATTCCCGCTGAATGGGGATCTGTAAAGATCGATTACAATTATCTAGAAACGATATATCATATTGAATTGGTTCAAACAAAAACGAACGATATCACTACTACAAAAATTTCTATCAATGGCATTGAACAAGACAGCAACACCTTTAAACTGATCAATGATAGTGAAGCACACGAAGTAAAAATATTAGTGTATGAGTAATTACCCACTCTGTAGACTAACGTAGACAGTATTCTACGCAAAATATATAAAGCCTGCTACTAAATTCCGGTGGCAGGCTTTTTGTTTTATTGTGTTTTGTGAGGGGCATATTTCAATGAAGAAATATGGCTTATTAATTACTAAAACCTAAAACAAAGTACAATGAAAAAAATACTAACAGTATTATTAGCTACAACCTTTATTGGTGTCGCTACAACAAATGCGCAGGTTTATCTGCAAGGTGGATTAAACATTGCTAACATCAGTACATCAAATGATGGACAAACTCAAAAGAGTAACGCGATCGCTTCTTTTAACGCAGGCTTTATGGGAAGGTTTGGTATTTCAGATTTTTTTGATCTGGAAACAGGTGCAATATTTACAGGACAAGGCGCTAAATCTGTAACCACTTTCGCAGGAAATGAAGTTACAACCACCTTCAGGCCATATTATGTACAGGTTCCTTTGAATGCTGTTGTTAAATTCCCTTTAGGAGATCCTAAAGTTACCAAGGCAAATATTTTTCTATTTGCAGGTCCTTACGCTGCAATAGGTGTTGCGGGACAATCTAAAACAACTAATTCTGTGGATGGTTCTCAACAAACAAGCACAATAAAATTTGATAACGAAGATCCGTTTACATCTGACCAGGAAAATGCAGCTTACGATAAATTAAAGCTATGGGATTTTGGTATTAACATGGGTGGTGGTATCGACTTTGGACCAGTGTTAGTAAAAGCTCAATACGGATTAGGCTTAACAAAAATAAATTCTGAAGAAGGTGATAACGAAGAAAACGATAAAGATAAATATCGTACTGTAAGTATCTCTTTAGGTATTAAATTATATTAATAAAAATTTAACGAAGAAAAAAGCTGTTCATTCATGAGCAGCTTTTTTCTTTTATCAAATTAAAAATAACATCATGGGAAATCATAAGGATTTATCAAATAAAGAAGCAGTAGCGAAAATAAAAGATATTATTATGTCTGCAGAAACTTGTATGTTCACAACTGATCTGAATGAAACTCCTTTGCAAACAAGGCCAATGGGCACTTTAGATGTAGACGACGCAGGAAATATCTGGTTCTTTAGTAATTGCAACAGCGAAAAAAATAAAGATATTTTATACAATAATAAAGTGCAACTGTTCTATTCAAATAAAAACACTGCTGAATATTTAAGTGTTTTCGGACAAGCCTCGATCATCGTTGATAAAGAACAGGCTCAACGCCTATGGACGCCAATTGCCAAGGCTTGGTTTAAAGATGGGGCGAACGATGCAGAATTAACTATTATAAAGGTTAAGCCGCTTAAAGCTCATTATTGGGATACAAAACATAATAAAATGGTGAGTTTGTTCAAGATATTCACCAATGTGTTTACTGAAGCCACAATAGATGATGGCGTTGAAGGAAATATTGTATTCTAATGGTTGGATATCCCCGCGTAAAATAAAGGGTTTTAGTATTTAGCTAAAGCCCTTTATCATTTCATAGAATAACGGTGCTATTCAATTCCTGTAATAGTATTCTGATATGTCCTGATCTTGTTGTATAAAGTCTTACGGTCTACATTTAATATTTCTGCAGCCTTTGTTTTATTGAAATTAACGTCTTTTAAAACTTTCATGATAGCATCGTATTCTGCTTTTGCTGTCATTTCTTTTAAATTAAAATCTTTACTTAAAGAAACCTGTGCTTCCATCTTCTTATGCTCTCCTGATAATTCGTACGATTGTAATTGTTCATTCATAAAAACAATTTCCTGCGGTAGGGTTTCGATCGTTACTACATTATCTACGCATAATAGTACTGCACGTCTTACCACATTTCTTAATTCCCTCAAATTACCGGGCCATATATAGTTGTAAAACATTTCCTGGATCCCCTTTTCGAAACCTGTTATTTTTTTGTTTAACTCATTACTCGTTTTTTGTAAAAAGAAATTAGAAAACAAAACAATATCTTCTTTTCTATCTCTTAAAGAAGGAATATGAATAGAGAACTCATTGAATAAATGATATAATTCTTCCAGGAATTTTCCTTGTTGATATACTTCCTGTAAATTTTCATGCGATGATACAATGAATCTTATATCTATTGAAGTATCTACCGAAGCTCCCGGCTTTTTATATTTTCTGTCCTTAATAACTTTTAATAAAGAGGATTGTAAGTCAGTTGGCAAACCGGATACTTCATCTAAAAATAAAGTTCCGCTGTTAGCCATTTCTATGTATTTGAAAAGGTCCTGCTCTGACAACTGTTTTGATAGATTACCACAGTCGATCGTTATAAAGGCATTCTTCTTTCTCCTGCTTTTATTATGGATCTCTTTAGCTGTCACTTTTTTACCAGTGCCACTTTCTCCGTAAAGGATCAAACTATAATCTGTATTAGCAACTATTTCTATCTGGCGGAATAATTCTACAGAGGCTTTTGATTTTCCAATTAAGAATTCGCCATCTTCAATAATGATCGTATTGTTATCTTTCTTTAAAACACCCGCATTGTCAACTTTTAATGACGCATCTTTACTTAAAGCAGATTTCAAAACGTTTAAAACCTCTGTTGGTATTAATGGCTTAGTTATATAATCGTATGCGCCAAGCTTGATAATTTCCAATGCGATCTTTATATCTGAATAGCCGGTAATAATTAAAACAATGGTAGTAGGATTATGTGCTTTTATTTCTGTCAATACATCTTTCCCTTCCAGATCACCCAAACGATAATCACAGATCACTATATCAAATTTACCTTGTTTAAATTTTTCAATACCATCTTCCCCAGAATAAGACATATCAACCTCATACCCATTTCTGTCTAAGAAACGGCTTAAAAGCGTACACATATCCACATCATCATCTATTACTAAAATTCTGTTTTTCATAAAATTTATTTTCTTGAAATACCCGTCTATCAACGGTTATGTATCAATTAATTACCGTAAAAATCCTGCCAATCTTCTTAGCTTAAAATGCAACAGCTAGATGGATAAATGGGGAAATATGTCAACACCTTGTGGATATTAACTGTTATTACCACCTCGTGTAAGTAGATAAGCGATCAAAGCAATAACAGCGATGACTATAATTATACCGCTCCACACTCCCGCTTTAAAGATACCGCCAACAACCTGGCAACTTGATAAAGTTGCCATTAACATTGTAAGAATAAATGATAAAAATAATAATGACTTTTTCATATACGCGATTTTAAAGGTTAAAATTTATTGTATCCATTTATAGTTGATATAATCATGCCACATTAAACAATTACCGATTATTGATAATATACACGTTGGCAAAATTCCTCAGATGGTAGAAAACAATACACAAAAAAAATACTTGCCAAAAGCCTGATAACTCTAAAACCCTTTACCACATTTGATTATGAGTACCAACCTGTTTATTAAAAGTTTGGCTGAATATTAGAATACTTAAAGGAAATAATTGTTAATCTTAAAACTACAATCATGTCAACAGGTAAATTAATTACAGGAATATTAGCCGGTGCTGCCGCTGGTGCTATTTTAGGTGTTCTATTTGCACCAGATAAAGGATCTGAAACTAGAGCAAAAATTGCTCAGAAAAGCAGCGAACTAACCGATGCCATTAAAGAAGGCTATGGTAAAGTGGCAGAAGCCGTAACAAACAATTACGAAGCAATGAAAGAAAATGCCAAGGAATATGGCAAACAAAAAGTTGCTACAGCAAAAGAAGAATTCGATAGAGAATATGCTTCTTAAGTAATTGAAGAAGTAGTAAAACTACACTTCTTTATCAGCAGATCTGGATCGTATCCAGATCTGCTTTTTGTTATTAGGGATATCCCGCATACGTATTATTTTTCTACAATAATGAGGAATCGCCTCTACAAAGCATGCTAATTAAGGCTTTAAAGTGCCTGTTATTAAGTGGTACACCATTTGAATTATACATTACGTAATCAAAAACATTTAAATTATGATAACAAAAGATAAAAACCTTGGCTTTCTTCGTAACAAGATCCAAGAGATAAAAATAGCCATGTTTAAAGCCGAGATAGACTCTGTTTTAACATTACCTAACAATATTATTTCTACAATTAAAACCGATGATCATGGAAACATTTGGTTCTTCACATCATGCACTAATGATGATTATGCAAAAAATATTAATGAACAGTTCTATGCATACCTTGAATATTATCAAAAAGGGAGCGAGTGCCGTTTACGAATTGGAGGAAAAGCATCCATCGTTAAAAGCGATAACGAATTTATTGATACCCCATTAAAACAAAACGTAGTATTAGTAAAATTGACCATTATGCAGGCGGAGTATTTTGAAAAGAAATTTACAACGCCGTTGAATGGAAAAATAATGAACATCCTAAGTCAGTTATTCTGGCCGGCGAATGATTATTCTAAAACATACAGGTTCTCATAAAACAATCATAATGATACATAAAAACAAAAACAAACAAAAAACCGGCTAAAATGATTAGCCGGTTTTTTATTTGGGTTATATTTATTTAGTGTCGTTTAAAATATTGTATCTCCTGTTCGTGTTTTTTTGCTTTTTCTATTGATTCAAAAGTTCCTAAATTTTTTCTCTTATTTGTTTTTGGATCTTTATGTATAGAGTAAATTCTATACTGCCCGGATTTTAGTTTCCTTATCATACTACATAATTTTGTGGTTATCATTCAGTATCTGATTCGCTGTAATCATTGTTCTCTTCGTCTTCTTCGCCAATTGATTCGTCTTCGTCATCATCTTCAGAACCCGGCACATCAAGATCTTTACCAGAATAATCATTCGCGGAGCTTTTTTCATTCAATTCTTCGCCATCCTCATCAGTATCATCTAATCCTGCATTATCAAGGTCTTCATCATCACTATCTTCGGCGCTATCGTAATCTGTCGCATCCAATAAGGCTATATCCTCCGGAGTGATATCTTCTTCATTTAGATCGTCGTCATCATCACCGTTGACGATAGGATCAGATTCCCTGGCCGTGGCATAAAAAGGGGTTTCTTCAAAAGTAGTTTCTGTTTGAAAATTATTTTCGTTTTTCATGATCGTTAATTTATAAGTGAATATTAATTTTATTATTAGGATGCAAAAACGTGCCAATAAGTATTGCTATATATATTTATCAAATATTTAATTTTCAAATAAAAGAAGCCAGGCATCGATTGCCTGGCTTCTTAATTTGGTATTGTAAATGGAATTACCTCACATCAATACGAACATCCGCTGGCGGATCTTGGTGGTGACGATGATAATATCCATCGGTATGGCGGTGATGTTCGTGATAATATCTATCCTCATAACATCCACTCGAAATAGTTACTACTGCTGTCAGCATAACTATTATTCCTAATAAAGTCTTTTTCATGATCCTAGTTTATAATTATTAATAATTGATGTTTTATAAAACTCTTCCGTTCGAAGAGCCATGTAAAATTTCTAAGCCTTTTTCTTTAAGCGCTATACCCTTTTCTACTATTTTGTCTGCATTTCCTGCAACTAATTTTGCAACACCCATTTCTACCGCTGTACCAAATAGTCTTTTTACAATGCCACCTGAACCACCGATAAAAAATAGCTTTTTGGTAAGAAATCCTACGCCTAAGCCAAGTGCAGTTTTAAGGATCGTGTTTTTTGTGTCAGAAGGCGCGCTGATAGCACCGGTTATCTTTTTAAATTCATTTTTAATAAGATTTACTGGTTTAAAGCTTTCATAGGTTTCATGAAACTGTTGTACTAATGCTTCTTTCTGGATAAATTGTTTTTCTTCTAACTGAAGTATTGCAGCTTTTAAGCTAATACTGTTATTAATATTATTGATTTGCATAATAATTAATTTAAAATGCTTTTAATAATGAGGCTATTAATTGGTGTTTTCAACCATTTATCTCGTAAAGAGTATAGTATAGCGATAACAATTAAATAAAACCCTGCAACAATAAAAAATCCATAGTAGATCTCTCCAATGGCACGTCCTATCAATAATGCCAAACCAATATTCAGCATTAAAAAAAATGATGCAATAAAAAGAGCTATTACTAACCTAGCCGCAATTGACGATAATACATCTGATGATTTATCAATGGCCCGTAAACGATACAGGTCCATTCTCGTTTCAAGATAATCTTCGGCCTTTTCAAATAAAGAACCGATAGGGTTTTGTTGCTTTTCCATTGTTGTAATTTTTTATTTTAATTGACTAATAAAAAACTAAGACAAAGAGTGTTTTGCATTTGCTTTAACCGTTGCCAATTTTTCTTTGCCTGTTTCTATTAAATCTTTTTTTGTAGCTTGAAACTGATCAGTGATCGTTTCAACAAAATCTTCGATCTTTTCTTTTAAAGAATCTTTAAGATCTGCTCCTGCATGAGCTAATTTTCTTCTTGTTCTTGAACCTTTATGAGGTGCAAATAAAAGACCTATTGCTGCACCTGCAGCAGCACCAATTAATAAACCGGCGATAACTTTTTGAGATTTCATAATTATAATTTTTTGTTTTAAAAATGTTGTTATAGTATGTATATATCTAAAACGCTGCCAATCTAATTTTCTTCTCAAATACACTATTAATAAGCATTCTAGGTCATTAATCCGTGTAAGGTTTTCCCCAAATGAGAAGTTTATATCTCAAGTTATTAATGAGCAACGGTTGAATCTTTTACAGCAGTTTTTGAGGTATCAGGCTTACCCTTTGGTTGTGAATCGGGCGCTGTTTTAGGTATATTTTGATGCACTGCTTTTATTGAATCCTGTATTTCGCGGTTTCGTTTTTCTTGTTCTCTTTTCTTATTCCTGAAATAACCTCTTAATAAAATATTATGTTTGGCTGCCTCCATATTATCACTAAGCCCCTTGGTACCTGCCTGTAAATTTGTTAGTGTTGAATCTAATTTATTAGCAAATTTTGGATCGGTCAATTTTCCTATCGCACCTTGACCGCTATTTATTTTATCAGTAAACTTTGCAAAATTGTTAGAGCTTGTTTGAAGGTTAGACATGGTACTCTTTAGATCATCAGCAAAACCCTGATCACCCATTAATTTATGTAATAGCCCGTTATTGTTATTCATTTTGTAAGTGAACAAGGCCAGTTGATCGGTAATCAATTTTGCGTTTTCAGCTGTACTTTTTACACTTCCCATTATTTCCTCCATATCAATAGGGCTTTCGGAATTTAAAACAGCATTATCTTGAACAGATGGCTGAGAAAAAGTGCCGGGACCTATTACCAAAACTTTATCTCCCATTAATCCGTCTGATCCGATAGAAGCTGTAGCATCTTTTCTAATGAATCGCTGCACATCTTTTTGTACAACAATATCTACTTCAACGGCTGTATCTGATAATATCATAATATTATCAACAGTACCAACATTGATCCCATCAAAGCGCACATTATTACCTTGTTGTAATCCGCTTACACTTCTAAAGACCGTCTTCAAATTAAAGGTTGAGCCAAAAATATTTTTCTGCTTACCTATTAAATAGATGGTAACAATGAATATCAGCAAGCCAATTGTTACAAACATTCCCAATTTCCATTTATAGTGTATCTCTTTTTTCATGCTACTTATTTTATTTATTAAAGAATGATCTAACCCATTCGTCCTGGCTATTTTCTAATGATGAATATGTCCCTTCGGCTACGATCAAGCCATCTTTTAAGATCACGATCCTGTCGGCGGTTAATTTTGCGCACTCCATATCGTGCGTGATGATAATAGAAGTTGTTTTATTTTTTTTCTGAACTGATAATATCAATTCACTTATTTCTTTTGATGTAATGGTATCGAGCCCTGTTGTTGGCTCATCGTATAACATTATTTCGGGTTTCAATATCAGCGTTCTCGCCAATCCTATTCTTTTGCGCATACCGCCTGATAATTCTGAAGGCATTTTATCTATCGCTGCTTCTAATCCTACATTATGTAATTGTTCTATGATCATCGCTTCCCTTTCTTTTGCAGAAAGATGTTTTTGAGATCGCCGTAAAGGAAAATTCAGGTTTTCTCTTACAGTCATAGAATCATACAAAGCGGCACTTTGAAAAAGAAAGCCCATTTTAATGCGCACTTTATTCAATTCTTTCTCAGGCAGATTGCAAATATCTTTACCAAATACATTTATTTCTCCTTCATCTGCAATAACTAAACCCACGATACATTTTATCAATACCGATTTACCTGTACCCGACTTTCCTAACACTACTACATTTTCTCCTTCTCTAATTGTTAGGTTAACTCCTTTTAATACTTCATGCTCACGATCAGTAAATGTTTTATGCAAATTTTTAATTTGAATAACATTTTTAGTCTGCTCCGTATTTACTGTTATAGGTAATTCTTCTACTTGCATAAAGTGTTATTATAAAAGATCAATAATTTGTACTGCCAACATATCGATGATAAATATTGTTAAGGATGCCATTACCACGGCCGTATTGGCCGCCTTGCCTACACTTTCTGTTCCGTTATCGGCAGTATATCCATTATAACAGCCGATAAGGCCGATGAAAAAACCAAAGAATACTGATTTGATCGTTGCAGGAATAATATCTATAAAGGCGATTTTTGAAATAGCCTGATGAAAGAACCTGATCAGCGTAACATGATTATGTATATTCACCCCTACAAAAGCACCAAGCATTCCTACTGCATCTGCAAACAATACCAATAAAGGGATCATCAATGTAGTAGCTAAAATTCTTGTCACTACTAAATATTTAAAAGGATTGATAGCAGATACTTCCATGGCATCGATCTGTTCAGTTACTTTCATTGAACCTAACTCTGCTCCAATGCCAGAACCGATCTTTCCTGCCGAGATCAACGCTGTTACTACGGGAGCAATCTCTCTTATCAATGACAACGCCACCATACCCGGCAACCATGATTCGGCACCAAATTCTGCTAAAGTTGGCCTAGCCTGCAGCGTAAGTACCAACCCCATAATAAAGCCGGTTATCGCCACCAATGGCAATGATTTATTTCCAATTTTATAACATTGAATAAAGAATGCTTTGAACTCATAAGGAGGTAAAAACAGCTCTTTAAAAAAGCGGCCACCAAAGATTGTGATCTCTCCTACGCTTTTAAACGCTTCTTTTAAATAAGTACCTAAAGCAGATTTCGGAGCTACTTTCTCGTCAGTCACAGTAAGGTCTTTTATTGCAGTCTCCATAAACATTCTATTTATTTGCTTTATTGGTTAAATGACTCATATATATTTTAATGCCATTAATAATAATCTCAATTTTTTTATTATTTTTCAACCGTTATTTATATTAGAATTCAAATTCTTTAAATAGTTTATCTTTCCTGTTGTAGGAAAGACAATATCTATACCATTAAAAATTGGCTTGATTTTTTATGCATTATAGTAACACAAGTGAAATTGTGAGAATTAAATTCCCCAAACTAAAATGGACACTAGTATAATATGATCAATATTTTAAAGCAACTACGATTAGACTACCGCATTAAAGTTGGCTATGGCGCTGCTTTTTTACTATTGCTTGTTTCATATTTACTTACCTGGTATGCGAATCAGGATCTGATCTCCCAATCTAAATTGGTTACACATAGCAATACGACCATAACGCATATGGAAGATCTTGGCTCCTATGTAAAAGATGCGGAGACAAGTGTAAGGGGATACATAATAATGAAGGATGAAAACTATCTGGTACCTTTTTATGATAGCAGGAAGAATGTCAACAATACTTTTTATTTATTAGAGGCGGATACAAAAGATAATACTTCCCAACAGATCTTATTATACACTGCAAAAAGCCTGATCGACCAGAAATATGACAGGCTGGAAGCAGGTATACACCTGGTGAAGAATAATAAAGTTGACCTTAATAATGATAGCGTATTTGAAAACCATCAGCAGGGGAAAATCTTAATGGATAGTATCAGGCAAGTGATCGGTTTGATGAAAACAAAAGAACAGGAATTATTTGCTGCTAGAACCAAAGAATTACGAGCCGGTTATATTACAATGAATGTGATCATTGTTACCTCTTTGATATTGGCTTTCTTATTTGCCATTTTTGGATTCATCACCTATGTAAGAGAAAACAAGGCCCGCAAAACCGCGGATAAAAAAGTTACGGAATACCAGGATGAATTACAAACGCGTATTGAAGAACTGGGTATTGCGAATAAAGAATTGATACAAATGAGGCATACAGAAAAATTTGCCGCAACAGGAAGAATAGCACGAACCATTGCACATGAAGTGCGTAATCCTTTAACTAACATAGACCTTGCTGTTAGTCAGTTAAAAACTGATATCGCCGACCCAGATGAAAATACAACGATGTTATTCGATATGATCAATCGGAATAGCAAACGCATTAATCAATTAATTACAGAACTATTAAATACAACAAGATTTTTAGACCTAAGTTTCGAGAATATTTCTATTAATCTTATGTTAGATGAAGCGCTGGAGCTTGCAAAGGACAGAATTGAATTAAATCATATCCAAATTCAAAAAAGATACAGCGATCATATGTGTGATATCGCGGTAGACCAGGAGAAAATAAAAATTGCTTTTCTGAATATTATTGTAAATGCGATAGAAGCAATGGAACCTGATAAAGGCGTGCTGACCCTATCTTCAAGAGATGAAAATGGCAAATGTGTTGTTGAGATACATGATAATGGAATAGGAATGGATTCAGTTGCGATCAGTAAACTATTTGAACCTTACTTCACAACCAAAACAAAAGGTAATGGATTGGGATTGGCCAATACACAAAATATTATTTTAAACCATAAAGGTGTAATTACTGTAGATAGTAAACCCGGGCAAGGAAGTACTTTTACTATCAAATTCGATTTTGTAAATACTTCAAAAAATTAATTCGCTACGCTTCTGTAGATATTGATTCGTCTGACACCCTGTTTTTATTTTTACTAATCTTAGTTTTCTTATTGTTGTGGAATTCATCGCCCAATAGTAATCCCCACGGTTCTAATCCATCTACCCTATCAAATATTATTTTTAGTATTGCCAATGTTGGCAAGGCTAAAAAAACACCTGCAATTCCCATCAAAGTACCGCCAAACAATACCCCTGTGATAGCCATCAATGCATTGATCTTTACTTTTGAACCTACAATCCTGGGCATTAAAAAATTACTGTCAACTACATGCACAATCCCTAATGATATAATTATCCATAAGATATCATTCATATTAGATGATGTAGTTAAGGTAACTAAAATTGCAAATAGCATCCCTGTTATAATTCCTATATAAGGAACAAGATTTAAAATGGCTATGAAAACACCTAGGAATATGGCATATTTTATTCCAAGACAAAGCAAAATAATTGAGTTGACTGTTGCAATGATCGACATCTCGATTAAAAGCCCTAACATATAATTCTTAACCATGCTTTTAGATTCAACTAATACTTCTTCTACTTTAATCAGATGTTCTTTTCTAAAAACAGCCAATAAAAATTTCCTTATCAAATGCCTGTAAAATAAAATAAGGAAAGTATAGATCGTTACTATTACTAACGAGATAAAAGTTTCGGTCAAAGAAGAAAATGTATGTCCTACGTATGACCCTCCGGAGCTAGTTATCTGTTTTGTTGTATTGCGAATGAATACTGTTTGCTGCGTAAAGCTGATATCAAATTTATGATTGACCCAATCTCGTATTGCATAATAATGTTCGGATAAGTGCTTACGGATAGATGGCATGTCGGTCATAAAAGACGATATCTGCGTAGAAAGAAAATAAAACAATAGGACAATGACAACAACCGCTGATAATACAGCGGTAATATCTGCAAGCGCTTGCGGCAGCTTTAATCTTTCAAGTGCGTTGGCTAACGGTAATAATAAAATAGCCAATAGTATCGAAAAATATATCGGCACAATGATACTTGCCCCTAAATAGGCTATCCAGCCTATTAAAAAAAGCAATAATAATTTTATACATAAGCGTACATAATAGGGCAATTGGCTGTTCATATTATCTTTTTTAGAAAAATGCCCCTCACCTGTTTGATGAAGGGCATAAGTGTAAATTAATTATTCTTATTGAAATTATAAACTTTCAATCCAATCCTTTACTTCTTGCTTTGTCTTTCCTAATTTTTTTTGCAATTTACCTAGCAATTGATCGTCATCGCCTTCTTCATACAAAAGATCATCCTCTGTAAGTTGAGCATATTGTTTTTTGATCTTGCCTTTGGTGTCATTCCAGGTGCCGTTTAATTTTAATTTCCAGGTTTCCATTTGTGATTTTTTAGTTTGAAAGTTTACACCGTACCGCCGCGTATTACTCTTAGTAATATTGCGATGATTGCTATAATCAACAAAATATGGATCACACCACCGGCATGATATCCTAAAAAACCAATAGCCCAGGCTATTATTAAAATCACTGCTATTACATAAAGTAGATTTCCCATAAAATAAGTTTAAGGTTAAATGATAATGATAAATGTGTACAGATATGCTTTAAAAACTTTGCCAATTATTTCCAAATTGTAAAACCCAATACCAGCAATGGTTTTAAAATACAACTACCCTGATAAAAGAAAGAGAATGGGGAGAATGCTCTACAAAAGGGGGAGTTAGCTGGTTACCTGAGTTACCTGTTCAACAGTTTGATATATAATATCCCTTGTAAAAGGTTTTCCAATAAATCCATCTACGCCCAATTCTAATGCTTTGGCTCTGTCTGCAGAAGTATCGTAAGCAGTGATCATGATTATTTTTGTTGCGGGCGAATTTTTTTTAATGTATTCAATAAAATCCATACCCATACCATCAGGTAAATGATTATCTAAAAAAATTATTGAAGGTGCATGTTTCTTAATAGCATCAGGAGCATCTGACAATAAATTAACATAATTAGGCTGCAGATTTTTGTGTTTTAAAATTCCACTTAATAGATAACATATATCTATTTCATCATCAATGATTAACACGTTCGCCATTATTATTATAAAATTTATACTAACTCCTACACTTTATCACAATTTTGTCTCCAATTATCAAAAACATTTATCTTTTTTGTAATAAGGCAATCTATGAAAGAGATAACAAGCTACTATTGTTTTTGATTAAGAGTTTATTCGAGTACGATATTACCCATTTTGGGCATATTTTACTACAAAATTTCAATATATTTTAGAAAATATATATTTTAGCCCTTGAAATATACAAATAAGATTTTGGCAGGATATTTCATTAGTGTAAAGAATATTACCCACTTTAACCTTAATCAGGTACACCACTTGGATAATAAACCCTTAAACAGCTACCATAATAGATAACATAAGGTTATCCAGCAGAGCAACTGAAGGGATGAAAACTAAGTTGTACCTTTAATAAAACAAAACTGTATATGAAGAAGAGAATTTTAGTAATTGACGATGATGCTGATATGTGCGTGTTATTGAATCGTTTTCTTACTAAGAATGGCTATGAAGTAGACACAGCTCATTCAGGCGCAAAAGGCGTTGAGAAATTCAAAGAACAAAAATTTGACGCAGTGTTATGCGATTATCGCCTGGGCGATAAAAAAGACGGTAAGGATATCCTACTTGAGATCAAGGCGATCGATCCTCAAACTATTGTTTTGATCATTACCGGTTATTCGGATATCAAAACTGCAGTAGATGTGATTAAATTAGGTGCTTACGATTATATCACAAAACCTCTAATTCCTGATGAGGTGTTAAATGTTTTAAGTAAAGCACTTAATAACGTGCCTTCTGCTGCCGGAGGAAAGGAATCTGCACAATCACCTTCTTCAAAAAAAGAATCAAAATCAGCTTCGAACAATGAATTCTTAGTTGGTACCGCAGGGGCAACTAAAGAACTATATAAACAGATCGATATCGTTGCACCTACTAATTTCAGCATTATTTTATATGGTGAAAGTGGTACAGGTAAAGAAGTTATTGCTAAAACCATTCATGAAAAAAGCAGCAGAAGCAATAAGCCTTTTATAGCAATGGATTGCGGTACTTTATCAAAAGAATTAGCAGGCAGTGAACTATTCGGACATATGAAAGGCTCCTTTACAGGAGCCCTTACAGATAAAGAAGGGCATTTTGAACTTGCCAATGGCGGAACATTGTTTTTGGATGAAGTAGCTAATTTATCTGCCGAAATTCAAGCTTCTTTATTACGCGTGATACAAGAAAGAAAATTCAAAAGAGTTGGCGGAACAAAAGAAATGGATGTTGATGTGCGTATCATTGTTGCCTCTAACGAAAATTTACAGGAAGCATATCGCAAAGGGAAATTCAGAGAAGATCTTTACCATCGTTTCAACGAATTTTCTATTAACCTACCCCCACTAAGACAAAGAAAAAATGATATTCCTCTTTTTGCCGAATTCTTTTTAAGCAGAACGCAAAACGAACTTAATAAAAATTTAGACGGATTTGAAGATGAGATAATGGATATGTTCATTAACTATTCATGGCCGGGGAATTTACGCGAGTTCAGAAATGTTGTAAGACGTTCTGTATTATTGACGAACGAAGGAAAAATATCTTCAGCTACATTGCCATGGGAAATTACCAATGCAACCGGAGGAGAGTCAAGCTACCAAGCTGCGAAGCCAACTGAAAGTGCCACTGCTACTGCGAAAGATTCAACAGTAGACCTAAAAGATACCGCTTCAAAAGCAGAATATGAAGCTATTATGAATGTTTTGAAAGAAGTAAACTTCAATAAAACAAAAGCTGCGGAGTTATTAAAAATAGACCGGAAGACTTTATACAATAAGATAAAAAACTACGAAGAGTCGCAATAATCAGCTTCTCAACTACCTAATAAAAATGCGGATCTTTATAGACCCGCATTTTTTATTTTCACCTTCACTATCCAATATTATTTTTTAATAAATTGAAGATACGTTTCTAATTGTGTTGAAGTAATTGGTTTTTCCCAGATGAAATCATCTTCTTCATAAGTTGAATTAAAACTTTTATCTTTCCCTGACATTAAATTTATTTTTATTGAAGGATGCTTATATTTTATCGTTTTTGCTGTTTTCCAGCCTTCTCCATCAGGGAGCATGTTATCGATAAATACGATCGATGGTTCCTGTTCGTCGATGATATTTAATCCATCTATCAAAGTGTTTGCCATTAAAACTGAATGACCTTTCCTTTCAAAAAACATTTTCAATAATGTGCAAAGGTCAGCGTCGTCATCTAAAATAAGGATCTTCATAATTGGAATTTTTATAAACAAGTGATTTAATCAGCGGTTAGCTTTATCTACTATTTTCAAAAACAATACCATTATTCTATTCTTTGATATCGCTTGTAACAACTTAAAAATCTGTAGAGAAACTTCCTCATTCCTGAAGTCATAAGAAGCAATTTTTTCCCACAAAAGCGCGTTTCGCCCTATAAAATGATTGGTAGCAGTTTTGCTTTATCCTAAATAACTAAAATGAATTTATATGTTAAGATGGACACTCATATTTTTTGTAATTGCTATAATTGCAGGAATATTCGGATTTACAGGCGTTGAAGCGGGAGCTGCTTCAATTGCTAAAACTATTTTCTTTGTATTCGTAGTTCTTGTGGTAATAAGCTTTCTATTGGGAGTTACGATATTCAAATCAAAATAGCTTCGGATCAACTTATTTTTATCAGCATGAATTTTCTTAAAAAATTCATGCTTTTTTATTTGCTTTTATTTAATAGTTAAACTATTGCTCCAGATAACATTTTTAGACTTCCGTAATTCTTTTGAGGCTTTATTTGTATCACAGGCCTGAAGAAATTTAAAGCCTATTTTAAACTCGATATTATGCAACTGTTTCGTACTCATAAGTGATATAAGTCTCAACGTTGTTTTTTTATTACTATGTGGAAGTACCTGTATCAGGAGCGCGGTATCTGCATTGCATTGAGGTGTTGGTAAATGTATGGCACGTTCATCGATGGTATAATAATTTGCCCAGGAACAAGACATAGACAAATACCTCAACGTATCAGAAGAGTTATTCATAATGATCGTTTCTACAGATAAATATATCCCCTGATCCATATTTTTAATACTGCTGATCTTGGCAGTAAAAGCAATACGCGATGGATCTACACATTTAAGTACCTGAGAAACTCCCGTAAAATATATCGCTACAAAAAATATAGTGATCGCAACCCGTTTATTCATTGATAAATTTTAATGCTGAAACCTACTGCAGCTATAGGTTTCAAACAGTATGCCACCAATATATCATTTACAATACTGTTTTCTTTACTCCTGAAAAAACGCTTTTCCACAAAAAATTAAAGAAAGATTTGGTCGTATCCCTGCTAAAATCAATTGTTCCGGTTCTATTTTCTCCTTTCAGGGGATTATCACTTTTTATAGCAGCATTGGCAATGATACTTTCCAGGTTTTTTGATTTAAGGTTATTCTCCTTATCTCGTTTAAGTACTTTAACATGCAAGTCTTTATATAAAAATAATATTTTACCAGTAGACCTGTAATTACCTCCGTGAATAGTAAAGATAAGGCGATTAATATTACCACTCTTTACAGATACCATTCCTAAAGGTTCAACCAAAGGATTTAAAACGGCGGTATTCATTTCACCCAAATTGCCCGTTACAGTAAAACTAGTATCTCCTAAATTCAATGGAAGTTTCCATTGAGAAGTAAGTTTACCAGCACCCATAAATAACGCCGTAGCCCTGAGCGTTAGAATTTCATTCGTTTTTACTCTTTCGTCTATATTTGTAATATTAGTAAGCGTTGCATTGATATTGCTAAAAAAAACGGTACCTGCCTTCAATGATTGCCTGGACTTTTCATTGTAAGAAACATATCCATTATTTACTTTCAATTGTTGAATATAAAAGGGAAAATTCAATTTCACTAATTGCTGGTTAGGGTATTTACTGACCTTACTCGAAGTATCAGGAGGCACAGTTCTATCATTAAAAACTTTAATAATTGGCTGCAGGGAACCGCTGCTGACATCTATTATATTGTTATTGATAAACTTCTTGAAATCTACTCCCTGCAAATTGATATTATTAAATGTAAGATCAAATCGATCTCGTTGGTGGATACTTTGTTTCACAAATTGTGCTTCTGAAAGTCGCGGCTGAACTTCGGCTGAACTTACCTCAATAGTTTGTTTTGCATTGTCAAGCTGTACCCCAGTTATATTAATATCATATAATTTATCTTTTGTAGAGAACGAAAAATCCTTAACGGATAATTGCCAGGCCGCATTGCTAATGATATCACTTATTTTAGTTCCATCCGTAACATTGTTTACTTTAGAAACAGCAAACCTTACATCATTCAAAATAAAAGGTTTTTCTTTTGAGTTGGAAGTATCAATTATAATAACATTGGTACTTTTGAGATTCATACCATCAACAGCTACTTCGTCAATAAGATCGGAAGAGAAATTAATTTCGGGGTTTTTATTTTTACTGTTGTTTTTATTGCCATTTTTATAAATAGTAATGATGCCACCATCGCAGGTTATCATTCCAGCCTTTAATTGCTGATCCACAATAAATGCATCGGTATTCAATGTATTGATATTGATATTCTTTAGATCGATCAATGGAGCTGCCACACCAACCTTGTATTGCGCTACTTCGTTTACATGCAATATCTTTTTAGGCGCATCATAAACCAATCCACCGATATTTACACGCGTACCTACATTTGATTCAGGCAATTGTATGCTATCAATAGTTACTCTTACGTCTTTAATAAAATAACTGATTACATTTTGATAATTGTGTATACTATCTACCAAAAAATTATTCAGCGTTACATTTATATTTTTTAATATGGTAAGTGGATTGCCATTTTTATCGGTAACTAAAACAGTACCATTAGTAACTTGTATCGTATCAGCACGAATACTTTTAAATTTGCCGAGTATTCTTTTATATAATTCTAAAGTGTCGTTATAACTAGCAGGTGAAGGTTTATCTGAACCTGTATTAATTATCTGCACAACCGGCTCATTCAATAATATTTTTTTAGCCGCGATACTTTGGTTTGCCACTAGCCCCGTTATATCTACACCATCTACATTAATTTCATCAACATGAATATTATACATGGTCTTAGGCAAACTGTCGGTTCCTGCAAGCACCTCTTTTTGTATTGAATCTGACTGCAGGTATACATTGTAAAAAGAAGCGTCGCCATTGACTTCATCTATCTTAGAGCTATCGTAATGAACAAAATAAAGACTATCAGTTTTTTTCTTCAGCATATTATCGATAGAATCTTTTACAAAATGCTTTTTATTTTTTTGAACATACCAATACACTCCTATTACAGCAATAAGTAAAATACTAACAAGGATTTTAATAAATGTTTTCATCAAATTGTTTTATTGGCTAGAAAGGATACCCTATTGCCAGGTTTAAAATCAAATTATCTCTTCGCCAACTTCCATCTCCTAACGCTATCTGGTTAAAGACCCAACGTTGATCTTCCGGTAAATATGGTTTTCGTAATGGTATGCCTAAGTCTAATCTTATTAATATCACGGTTGCATCATACCTCAATCCAAACCCAGATGATACAGCAAGCTCTTTATACCAATCGGCTTTTAATTGTCCTTCGCGCCCAAATGTTACCGTATCTTTTGTCCATACATTTCCTACATCTGTGAATAGTGCCCCTTTTAATTTTCCCAGTACTGCAAAACGCAATTCACTATTGAATAAGAACTCATAATCTCCGCCTATCACCTGGAAATAACGAATATCATTTAATGTAGGCAGATATGATCCCGGCCCTAAAGTACGTACGGGGAAACCGCGCATAGAGTTAGCACCGCCAATTACATATTGTTTTGAAAAGGGAAGAAACGCAGAGTTGTTATAGGGAGCACCAATACCCAATAATAAACGATTGGCCCACTCAGTTTTGCTTTTAAATATTCTTTTATATCGAAGATCAGCATCAAATTTTGCATATTGATCGAAGGGTGTACCTAAAATATTTTTACTACGGGCATCTTTTGCGCCGGTAAACAATCCCGCCCAGTTTCCTGATATATCTATTCCTCCTGCAAAATACCATTGGTCCTTATTTAAAGGATTCAATGTGTTATAAGTATAGGTATAAACTGATCCCAAGATAGCTTCAGAATAAACATTGAATAAAATAGAAGGATCCAATACTGCTGCCCGGTAAAAACTATCCGTGACATTCGCAGCATTGATATAGCTTAAAGCAATGGGCGCAAACATATGCCGTTTATTACTTGCTTCTTTCCAATCAAATTGATACTGAAACCTGAAATCATTTTTGGTGTACAGACTTTGTTCAATAAAATATTCATACCCTACCATTAACTGTGTTTGTGGCGGAAATAAATTACTTTCTCTGATATGTAAGAAGGGAATGACGTATCGAGGAAAAGTCAAAGAAACTTCTGTACCTATTCTATAATTATTATTGTTCTTGAGCGAATCGCTTATTGATATCTCTTCTCCTGCATATACTTTAACATTCAATTGCTCTGCGCCTTTAAATACATTCCTATTTTTCCAGTTCACACTTACCTGCGTACCTAAATATTTATTATCAGTTGAAAAGCCGTCCAGCTCAGCTTGTATCACTTTCTTTTTTGCAGGTGTTAAATAGTAGAAAGCATTTAAATTATATTGTTTTAGTGTATCTGTGACAACATCGTAACGATTCTTTACAAATTTAAAAGCTCCTAAATTTATAAACCTGTTTAATGTTGTATTTTGATCAACACTACTATATAACATTCCCGGGCGATATGTAATAGTCCGCGCAAATAATTCCGGTTTAAAATTATGAACCGTATCACGGATATTTAAACTATCGAAAAGTAATGTTCCTACTTTGCTTGTATCGGGTGGCGGAAACATTAATGTATAATTGGGAAAAACAGTAATGCGATCGATCGTGTAGGGATGTTTTGCTTTTTCAGGCATCTTGTTGCTGATATTAAGAAAGATATCAACTTTATGATCTCCAACTGTACTATCGGCGTAAGCCAACACATAATTAGGATTAAAAAAATAATACCCTTTTGCTTTTAAATGAATGTCTATTCTTTCTCTTTCTGCCTCGATATCTGCCAGCTTATATGGCCTGCCGGGTTTTAGAATACTTTTAGCTTTATCCTTATCAGTCATTGCATCTAATACAGATGCACTATCGGTTAACCAGGTAACAGTTCTGATCTTATATTGTTGAAAAACATCAGCAGTATAAACTGCCGTGGTAAAATAACTTTTATTGGTAGTATCGCCCGTTACGGTAGACCTAAAATAACCCAGGTTCTCTAAATATGCCTGAAGGTCTTCTGCGTTATTTTTTGGATTGACCCTGCTGGCAAATACCGGAGGCTCGCCTAATTGTCCGCGCAACCATGCTCTTACACCTTTAGGGTTTTTTGAGGGGCCGATCTTGTACCACCACCAAACTTTATATGGCTTGCCAAGTAAAAACTTATTAGGCACAGGCCTTGTGGCAGTTTTTATATCTGATCTTAATGTACTTATTTTAGTTGTAACGCCGGGTTCTCTGATCACTTTGACAGTAGCTCTTCTATAAATTTTTTCGCCCGTTGGCAAATATTTGCTTACACCACAACCCGTGGTAAATAATAAAACAGTAACCCAATATAAAATGTAGCGCTTCCCCATTATTTATCAATGATCTTTTTATTTTGAAACAGTTCTTTGAACTTATCGTAATCCATTGTAAATACAAATGCTAATCCTGTTTCAACAACATATCCATCCATCACTACTTCATATTGTGTTTTACGATATGCTTTTAAAGCATATTTTCCATCTTTGGTTAATTTATAATTGGCTGTTACATCCGGTAAAAAAGAGGTTCCTTGTTCTTGTTGTGCCTTAGCTGCTGCATCCTGTCCCTCAACACCTAAAGTTTCACCTACGCTTAATGTTAAGCGATCGTTCAAAAATCTTTTACTAACGGTAACGCTTAGATCTGTTCTTTCCTGTGCATCGCCGGTTGTATAATCATTATAGCTATTCAGGTTCAGATCTACATCAACGCCTTTTACAAGGTCAGATGCAATGTGATCCAGTGCAGAAGATAAAAATTTGCTCACGCTTTCGCGCGCCGCTTCGTCGACACCGCCACCACTGCCAGTACTGCTAAAGAAATCCGAACTTTGTTCACCGACAAACCTTCCCAATAGTAATAAAGAAAAGACTTCTTTATTAATGCCTGCAACATCCTGGCGCAGCTGTACTAATTTATTATCTACTACAGATCTCAGCTCGCTGCTCATCTCTGTATTATCATCCGGCATTTGTATATCGAAACTGATCTCGGGTTTTTTAATCGTTCCTTTTAAATACAATAATACTTTGAAAGGAACTTTTTGATTAAAGGTTTCAGCTGTTTTGGGATCTACTTCTGATATTTCATTATCTAACAGATCAACAGCCGAAGTATTTACAATGTATTGTGCGGTAATATTTATTTGCGCATCGGTTGGCTCACCGCCAAAAGCAATAGTACTTCCAGGCAACAGGTCAAATTGCCTTGTTAAAAACTGGTAGTGCAAAATATAGTGGCCGGCATTGAGTTCATAATTTCCTGCCAGTACAAGATTACCTCCCGGATCAACGCCGGCATTTAAATGTGCATCGCCTTGCACCTTTAATTCATCGCCCGTTGTAGGATCAATAACAACTGTTAGCGCTGCCTTTTTAGGGATATCTACATTTAAATTGTAATTCACGAATTGTGCAAAAGTGGATGTCTTCTGATCTATAATAACAAAAGGTTTCTTTTCGGGTAAAGCAAAAGTATCTCTATCAATAAACCTTACGATAGATTTTGATTCATCCTTATTGATATTACTTTGTGGCAAGACCATTGTTACATCGCTTTTTTCATTTAGTGAAATATTACCTTGCACATCCGGATTAGCACTATTTCCTTGAACTGTTATATCTGTGTTGATGGCAGCAAAACCATACAATTGGTTATCGATAGTTTTGGGTGTGTTTATCACAATAAATTTCTTTGCATGAATATTCATATCAAGATCATAGCTTGCCAATGATTTAGCTGTAATATCCCCACCAATAACCATGGCGTTATTAATAGAATCCTTAATTGTGAAATTTTTAAATGATATACTCCGCGAATTCAACAGGATTTTTTGTTGATCGATCGTGTAAGCTGTCCCCAATTTTGTGATGGTAAATTTGGTGGTATCAAATGCAAGGTATCCATTCCAGTAAGGCTCTTCAAATGTACCATTCAAAGCTACTTTACCAATAATTACTCCTGATGATCTTGCAATATTTCCTTTTGTAAATGCTTGTACGGTCTGCATCCTTAATTGCTTGATATCAATATCTGCATCAAATTGCTTTTGCGAATTGTTAGGATAGTAATTCCCTTTTATAGTTACGTCATTACCATTTTGAGTCAGGTTAGCAGTAGCGTTGATCGTATTGTCATTTATCCTTTGGGCAGATATTTTAATATCCCCTACAGGCTGCTGCATTAACTGCAGGTCAACAAATTCAATATCACCTGTAAACGAGGGTGATTTTTTATCAAAATCCCCGACAGTAAAATTACCTTTTATAAAACCCGAAGCAAGCAAAGTATCTTTATTTAATATCGAAGTAATATCCTTGATATTAAAGCTATCAATACTAACATCGATGGGACTGTTCAAAACATTTTGCTTACTGGTGATACTTATCTTTTGCATACCATCATTCAGCAAAAAATCATTTACCAAAACACCCTGTGGCGAATACATTATTTTATTATCGCCAGCTACATCCCATTTTTGATAATTAAGTAATAGGTTGTCTTTTAAGCTAACCGTATATGCCTTGTCTTTCTCTGTTATTATTGCGCCTAATACATAGCGTTGGTTTTTATGGTTATCCTTTGTTGCCACATCAACACTTAGGCTATCTTTTGCTGCATAAACATTTGCGCTGGCACCGTAAAAAATATTATTAGAAATATCTAAAGTATCAAAATTGGCGCCGGCACTTATTCTGCCATTCGCTGAAGCAATATTAATTTCCCCTTTGGATATTTTATTTGTTTGATAAACAAAATAAGGTATATCAGCAGAAAAGTTTAACGCGCTATCTCCATCTTTGGAATCAAAGCTTCCTTTAAAATTCACGCTGTCGTATGCAAGTCCTGGCAATAAGTCTGTAACCATTGCATACTTTTTGATCTTCCCGTTAAATACTATTTGCTGTGGCGGAAGATTTACAAATGGCTTATCAGATATTTTATAATATTTATTAATATACTGTTCTACCGATTCACTTAATTTACTGTAATCAAAATCTCCTTTAGCATTTACATCCGCAACGGGAGATCGCAGACCAACTTCCGTAATGCCATCGGTTTTATTTGCTTTTGCTATGATGCTATCCAAATAGTAAATTTTATTTTTCAGATCAATCTTTGAGGAATCGATCGCTACATACACATCCATATTATCTGGATCAAGACTTGGTGCTTTAATATCAACCTTAAAAGACCCGTTCAACACGTCATTATATAAATGCAATTTTTGTAATTGTACCGTATCGACAATGATCGTTGCACTGGCAGACGGATATTTACCATTGGTATTGGCCAGTACTGTATATTGTAACCGTATATTAGAATCATTTACGCTGCCATTGCTAGTAATATTGCCACCATTTAAATTGGCGGTAAGAGAAATGTTTTGGTAATTATATTTTTGAAAACCGGCGTGGCTTACAGTAGCTTTTACTGCCGTGTGCATTGTTTTATAATTAAAGCCCCTACCCTTTGCAGACCCAGATGCGCTAATAGTACCGATCAGTGTATCTTTTTTTAGCAATCTGCCAATGGCAAAATTATTTGTTGTGAATTGCAGATCGTAAGCGGCTTCTTCTTTATTTTTAAAATTGTATACATATCCTTTAACCGTAGCTATTCCGTAATTGCCATCCAGCTTCAGATCCGGCTGTATATTATTCATATCGCCTTTTGCCGAACCGGTTAATATTATTATATCAGGCAGACTGATACTTGGTGGAATTGTTCCCTGCGGAATAATGGTATTAATAAAACTCTTTTCTATCCGGCTATTATTAATAACGATATCGTACTGTAATTTTTTTGTATTATTAAGATTTTTAATCGTCGCTTTTGCGATCAGCTTAAAAGGTGCACTGTTCACATTAATATCTGCAACAGTATTTTTAAGATCGCCTTTAACATGTGTATTCAATAATAAAACAACGGGGATCTTTTGAATATTTTCTCTGTCACTCTTATCATTAGATGGAATAAGCTTTAGGATATCGGCTTTCTGAATAGTACTATTAAAAATTGTTGCATCATAAGCTAGCCTGTTACTATCCGTAACATTATACAATACCGCTTTGGCATTGATAACCGTTCCCGATAAACCCGCTACTTGCAAAGAATGAACATTCAGCTGCTGCAAGGTTCCATCAACTGTCGTATTTAATTTTACAAAATTGTTCCGGAATTTTTGCGGTGGCAAAGATCTTTTTACAGCTGGCGATAATAAGTAAAGATCATTTACTGCTATGATACTATTTGTAAACTTCACATTCACTGAAGTATTTGCCGGATCCGTCATCAATGTTTTGATATCATCAAATTTTACAGCTGCATCACTTTGTAAAAGACTTTGTGGTGTTTTTAAATACAAACCTGTTGCGCTGATCTCTTTATTACTGTAAACAATTTTTGCGTGTGTTGTATCCACTACAAAACCACTTTTATCTACAAAGGCCAATTGATCTATCGTAGCTAATATAGTATCAGATGAATAAACAATATCATTGCCTTCAACATTGATGTGTTGAATATTTAGGTGATTGAAATCTATCCCATCTGTTGTTGGCTTCTTTATATTATTATCAAACTGAACCTGATCATTATGCAATTGCAGATCTTTTACCGCAACATTCCATGTGGATGCTTTCACTGATGCCGTGTCCAATTTTTTAGCAGAAGCTATAGTTGGAGAAATGAATTTTATAAACGAACTATCTAATAATACTTTATCTACGGAGACTGTTTCTGTACCCAGATCAACATTTGCATTTTTTATTGTAAGATGTTGAACAGTGTTGCCATAATACATCCCATTCACCTTATTTGTAAAAGCAATATTTACATGTCCGAGATCTACATTATCTAATAACAACTGTAAATTATTTTTACTGCTAGATGTATCTGCTTTACCGTTTTTAGAAATGATCATCGCGAGATCAATGCTATCCGTTTTAAATTTATCTACTCCAAATTGCATAGTAGCAAGTTTGAATTTATTTACACTAATATCTAAATTTGAAATAGCGGCTGCAATATCAGTCCCTCCGTAATTATCGGCATATTTTAAGCGAACATTTTTCAGCAACAATCCTTTGATCGTAAGATCTAAAGCAGTAGTATCTTTTGGTTTTGTAGAAGGTTTTTTACTTGCGAAAGAATCTATGATGAACTGATAATTAAAAACAGAATCATGCTCAGGCCTTGAAATATTAGCATAGATATTTGTAAGCGCTATCTTTCTGATAAAAATATTGCTATTGATCAATTTAAGCATGTCTATCTCAACAGCTAATTTTCCTCCTGCCAATAATGTGTCCTTATGTTGATCTTCGATATAAACATTGTTGATCTCGATCCATTCGGGCAAAGAAAAATCAACAGAACCAATAGTAACTTTTGTATGGAGCTTGTTTTCAAGATAAGATTGGGCCTTATCCCTTATTATTCGTTTGGCGTAAGGCGTATTTAGAAATACAAAGGCCGCGATAATAATAACCAGTAAAAAAACCAGTACATACATTATCACTCGCCCTGTTTTTTGTAACATCTTCTTAGCCGTCATTTCCTCAATAAATATGTTGATCGATATAGCCCACCTATAGAAATTATTGTACCTATTTCTATAGTAGTATTAATAGGCTTTAAACGCCTTTAATTTGCTTCAAATTGAGTATTTGTAGAATTAATTCCCCATTAAATACCAACAAATGCTTCACGTAGGTTTGAAACAGTATTGTTTAAACGGTACAATTTTTGAAGAATATATAATCACGATAAGCTTAAAACGATACTGATGTACACTTTACAAGGCAAAAAAATAGCTATTCTTACAGATAATGGTTTTGAAGAAGTTGAATTGACCAGTCCTAAAAAGGCATTGGAAGAAGCAGGTGCAATAGTGCATATTATTTCTATGCAAGAAGGGAAAGTAAAAGCCTGGGATCATGATCACTGGTCAATCGAATTACCTGTTGATGTAAATGTTTCTAAAGCAAATAGTGATGATTATGATGCGCTGGTAATTCCGGGTGGTGTAATCAATCCCGATAAAATGAGACAACATAAAGAATATATTTCCTTCGCACAGGAATTTCTGGAAGCAGGAAAAACTGTTGCCGCTATTTGCCATGGCCCACAATTATTGATCGAAACAAATATGATCAGTGGAAAAGAGATGACCTCTTATCCTTCATTAAAAACTGACCTTAAAAATGCAGGTGTTAATTGGGTGGATAAAGAAGTTGTTGTTGATGATGAAATTATTACAAGTCGTGGCCCTAAAGATTTACCCGCATTTAATGCAAGATTGATCAAAGAAGTAGCAGAAGGAGATCATAGAACAAGGCCTAGCTTTGTTCATCATATGAATTAATATATCAGATAATATTTAGAAATATCTTCATCAATAACCTGTAAATTTGTATCAACTTACCAGCATGCCCAATAAAATAATTATATACGACGACGACGTGGATATCTTAGAAGTCTGCTCCACTATTTTACGTATGAGAGGTTTTGATGTACTTTGCAAAAACAATTGCAGAGAAGTGATCAATGATATTCAGAGCTACGATCCTGATGTTATTTTAATGGATAACTGGCTTCCGGATATTGGCGGAGTTAAAAGCGTACAGCTAATAAAAAATATACCTGAGTTACGGCACATTCCCGTAATATTTTTTAGTGCTAACAGCCATGTTGAACAATTAGCAAAAGAAGCCGGTGCAGATTATATGTTGCAAAAGCCTTTTGAATTAACTGAACTGGAACAAATTATTACTAAAGCCGTCGCAGAAAAAACAACAGCCGTTAAAGAGCATTAAGGAATGAGATTATTCCTGCAATGGATAATACATTATCTGAACTAGTATGCGCTATGGCATGTTCAGGCATAAATGGTACGATAGCCTCTTTGGTGTCTTGTATAATAATTTTACTGCCTACACTTTTTGCATACACTATCCCTTTTGTACCATCCGCATTGGCACCGGATAAAATGATACAGGCCAATTTTTCGCGGTAAACATCTGCCGCAGATTCAAAGCTTACATCAATACTCGGTCTGCTATAATTTACTTTTTCAGAATAATCTAATGATATAGTATGATCCTTCTCAATCAATAAATGATAATCAGGCGGAGCAATATAAATATAGCCGGAAGTGACCGTCTCTTTTTCTTCTGCTTCCACAACTTTTAAAATAGTTCGGGAGGCGAGTACTTCTTCTAACATCGAATCACTGGAAATATTGCGATGCATTACAATGACAATTGGTATAGTAAAATCCGCGCGAAGCTTAGGCAATATTTTTAATAAAGCGTCAAGGCTTCCTGAAGAACCTCCGATGATCACCAGCTCTATCATTTCATCTTGCGCCATATTTTTTCTTTAGCATCAAATGGAACATATAATGATGCGATGGATGAAAATTTTATTGATTCCTTACTTCCCAATGCCAAAAAACCAAGATTATCAAGGCTCTTATCAAAAAGCTCTAATACCCGTGATTGCAATTTTTTTTCAAAATAGATCAACACATTTCTGCACAATATCAATTGAAATTCATTGAAAGATGAATCCGAGACTAAGTTATGAGTTGAGAAAACCATCCTGCTGGTCAGCTCTTCATCAAATTTCGCCAGGTTATAATTAGCCCTGTAATAAGTGGAGAAATCTTTTTGTCCACCTGAGTTAATATAATTTTCAGAATACTGCTGCATTGAACTAACCTTAAAAATACCCGACTTTGCACTTTCCACTACCGTAGGATTTAGGTCCGTTGCATATAAAAGTGATTTGTGTAAGATGTTCGCTTCCTTTAACATGATCGCCATTGAATAAACTTCTTCACCTGTTGAGCAGCCTGCATGCCATATTCTTATAAAAGGATAAGTACTGAGTATTGGTAATATTTTTTCGCGTAACACTTTGTAAAAATGCGGGTCGCGAAACATTTCCGTAACGTTCACTGTAACTTCTTCAACGAAATACATAAAGAAATTAGCATCACTAAATAACCTGTTCTTAAAATCTTTATAGCTGGTAAATCTTCCTTTTAAATAAAAAGATAGAATCCTGCGTTGCAAAGAAGCTTTGGAGTACTGTGAAAAGTCGTACCCATATTGATCTGTAATATCTACAAGTAAATTTTCAAATTCTTCCCATTCGATTTTACCTGCTATTGAAGTCATTGTTTAAATATTGATCCACAATTTTAAATAAAATATCTGTGTTGATAGGCTTTGCAATATAATTGTCAGCACCCATTTCAATGCATTTTTCTCTATCCCCCAACATGGCCTGTGCTGTTACCGCAACTACCGGTATTTTCTGTAATTCAGGCTGCTTGCGGATAGCTGATATCATTTGGTAGCCATCCATGCCCGGCATCATCATATCTATCAATGCAATGCCTATATCTTTTGTTCTTTGCAAAATATCCAACCCTTCTTTTGCATTTGTTGCGGGAATACAAGTAAATCCTCTGGATTTCAATACCGCGTTCAAAGCAAAAATATTACGGTCGTCATCATCAACGATAATAATTTTCTTCTTTTCCATACCCATTTATTTAATAGCCTTTTTCATATAACCATATACGCAATAATGATACCAGCTGATCTATATCTACCGGTTTAGAGATATAATCAGATGCACCGGCTGCGATACATTTTTCTCTGTCACCCGTCATAGCTTTTGCGGTAACTGCAATTACAGGAAGATTTTTAGTAGCCTGGTTTTTTCTTATTGCTTTAATACTTTCATACCCATCCATTTCAGGCATCATCATATCCATTAGCACCACATCAATTTCCGGATGGATCTTTAATATCTCGAGTGCTTCTTTACCATCCATCGCCGGTATTACTTTCATATTGTGTTTCTCTAATGCTTTCGTCATTGAAAATATATTACGCACATCATCATCAGCCAGTAATACCGTTTTACTTTTTAATACATTTTCTAGCTTACCTGATTTATCGAGGCCTTTCGGATTCTTTTTATCTTCAACCAAATGCAGAAAGATCGAAACCTCATCAATGATACGCTGGTAAGAATGTGCCGTTTTCAATACGATCGCATCTGCGTATTGCTTGATCCTGAGTTCTTCCCGGCCAGACATGCTTTTTCCGGTAAATATAATAACCGGAACTTCTTCCAACCCTTCGCTTTGTTTTACTTTTTCTAACAGATCGTACGCCTTTGTATCCGGTACGCCCATATCTAAAATAACACAGTCGATATCGTTATTACGCAATGATTCAATACTCTCTTCAACAGTCTGGTATATCTGAGTATTTACATTATAAGTACTCAGGAAGTAAGCCAGTGCTTTAGCGTGCTTATTATTATCTTCTACTATTAATACTTTCTTTTCTTTCTTACTTAATACATATTCTATCTTTTCAAAAATTGTATTCAGTTGTTCAAATGCTACTGGTTTATTAATGAAATCTACGGCGCCTTTTACCAGGCTTTCTTTCTTTAATTGGAAAGAGGACATGATGTGAACAGGTATCGGCCTTGTCTTTGGGTTCTTTTTTAATTCATCGATAACTTCCCATCCATTCTTTACCGGCAATTGAATGTCTAATAATATGCCTTGCAATTCAAACTGGCTGGCCATTTCTATTCCTTTGTCGCCCCTAACTGCAACCAGGCCTTTATATCCTTTTTGTCTGGTATAATCCAATAAAGCTTGTGCAAACGCGGTGTCATCTTCTATTATCAATATTACCTTATCGTTTTTATTGATCGAATTTCTATCATCAGCGATCTCCGCAGGAATATCTGTTACGGTGTATTGTAAATAATTATTTTGAACAGTTTCTACAGCTTTGTCTATATTTTTTGAATCGGTTTCAGTAGCAGGAAATGCTTCGCCGGATAATACAGCTTCTTCTTTTGATGTAGGAATCAACAAGGTAAACTCGCTTCCTTCTCCAATTTTACTTGATAAAGTAATTTCGCCTCCTAATAATTTCGATAACTCACGACTAATGGAAAGCCCTAATCCAGTGCCACCATATTTACGGCGTGTTGACCCATCTTCCTGTTGAAAGGCATCAAAGATCAACTGTTGTTTTTCCGGCGCGATACCGATACCTGAATCTTTAACGGTGAATGAAATAAAAGATGGTTTATCAACCGGTGTATCTATAATTAAATGTACAAATCCTTGCTGCGTAAATTTGAAGGAATTAGAAAGCAGGTTCTTAATTATTTGCGACAACCTCATTTGGTCTGTTTCAATAGAAGATGGAACATTTTCTTTAACTTCTATTTTCCAATCGATATTTTTTTGCTTCGCGATAGGATCGAATAAAGATTTGGTATCATCGACAATACTTGCGATCGTTGTTGGTAAATATTCAACGCTCATTTTCCCTGCTTCGATCTTAGACAGGTCTAATATCTCATCGATCAATTCTAACAAGCCATTGCCGGAGCTTTGGATCACATGTGCATATTGTACTTGTTCTGCAGTCAAATTCTTTTCGGTGTTCTCCGACATTAACCTTGATAACAATAAAATTGAATTCAAAGGCGTTCTTAATTCATGCGACATATTTGCCAGAAACTCCGATTTGTACTTCGTAGATAAGGCAAGCTCTTCCATTCTTTTGCCGATCTCAATATTTTTTTCCTGAATAATATGTGAACGATCTTCCAGTAAAGATGTTCTTTCCTCGAGCGTGCTGTTTATTTCAAGTAATTCTTCCTGTTGTACTTTTAATTCTTCTTCGGATGCCTGTAACTCTTCTGCCTGTGCTTCGAGTTCCGCATTCATGTGTTCTAATTCAGAATGCTGCGCTAATAATTCTTCTGATTGGGATTGCGTTTCTTCTAACAGTGCTTGTACACGTTGACGATTTTGAACTGTATTAATTGATATACCAATATTTTCTGCAACACTTCTAAAAAATGCCAACTCTCTTTCTGAATATTGATGAACAGATCCTAACTCAATAACACCTTTGACCTCTTTTTCAAATAAAACAGGAAAGACGATGATAGTCGCGGGCTTTAATTCAACAGAAGCAAAACTGATCTTTATATCATTATTGCTGATTTTATCTACCAATATTTCTTGCTTTGCAGCAGCGCAGCCGCCAATTAACCCTTCGCCTATTTGTATTTTTTTTGGCGCGCCTTTATCTAAAGCAAAACCATTTTGTAATATTAATTGCTGATCGTTTTCCAGGAGATAAAATGCACCAACAAGACTATCACTATAACCGGCAATAAAAGCCAGTATCTTTTGGGTAAGGTTTTCCATGCTATCATCACCGATCATTACTTCATTTAAACGGGCAGCGCCTGTTTGCAACCATTCTTTATCAGATAATTTCTTAAAAAAATCTTCTAACGAAGAAGCCATTTTATTTAAGGAAAAAGCAAGGCTACCTAAATTATCTTTTTCTGCATCACTTACCCTAATATCGAATTCACCGTTTGATATTTTTCCTGCAATATTTTGTATCACATTTATCCGCGCAGTGGTTTCTCTGTCTTTATCTTCTAATGCTTCTTGTAATTTTATTTTATCATTGATATCTTTTCTTACTTTGAAGTAAAAAATAATAGTGATAAGAATAGCTAGCAATGCTGCCAGAACAACAAGGACCGGCGTAAATGAAGAAAATTTATTTACTGAGGCAGTACGCGCAACTAACAAGTCCTGCTCTTCTACCTGTATTTTTTTTACTATCCCCCTGGTACTATCCATGAAGTCTTTGCCTTCTTTTAACCCGGCAACATCGACAACATTTTTCTCTCTCTTTTCGTCAATTAGATCTTGTAGCATAGAGAACCTATGCCCTATGATCGTACTTAATTCACCAACATTTACTTGTTGTATAGGATTGTCTTTAGTAAGATCTTTAAGGTCAGCGATCATTTCTATCACCTTATCGTAACTACCATTATATGGTTGCAGAAATATGGCATCGCCGGTTAGTAAATAACCGCGTTGGCCGGTTTCAGCATCTTTCATTGTTGATATTACTTCACCTGCTTCATTGCTAACGATATTAGAATGATCTACCAGTTGCGCACTACTCAATAAATTTTTAATACTTATATAAGAAGCTACCGAACTTAAAATAAGTATCAATAAGGAAATACCAAATCCGATTAAAAGGTTTCGTTTTAGAGCCGTTTGTTGCATCAATAAATATTGAATGGTTATTTAATTATGAGATCACCGGTATAGAAAAATAAAAAGTAGAGCCTTTACTTAATTCACTTTCTACGCCAAACTCCGCATGATGTCTTTTTAAGATCTCTGCACAAATGTACAACCCAATACCCAACCCTTGTATGGGAGCTCCTACTTCTGTTACACGGAAAAATTTAGTAAATACATTCTGCAGATTTTCCTGAGATATTCCTATACCAAAATCTTTTATGGCAAAATACAATTGATTTTTTCTTACTTCTGTGATAATATGTACCTCTTTAGATTCAGGTGCATACCTGATAGCATTGTTAATAAAATTAATGATCACCTGCTCAAGCCGTATATCATTTGCTTTTATTTTTACTGTAACTTTTCCTTTTCTTACAAAATTAAATTCAGGGTGTATCTGATGCAAGGCATCGATCGTTGTATTAAGTAGTTTTTCGAAATCCAGTTCCTGCATTTCGAATTTAAGCTTACCGCTTTCTATTTTCGAAATATCCAACAGGTCATTAATTAAATTATCTAGTTTGTTCACTTGCAACAAGGTTCTGTCGACATATGTTTTGACCTTATCTTCTTTAGGTATCATCATATCCAATAGCTGCACATATGCCTTGATACTTGTTAACGGCGTTTTTAACTCGTGGCTGGCGATCGTTAAAAATTCATCTTTTCTTTTGATAGCTTGCTTTTGCTCTTCAATATCTGTGAAGGAACCAACCCATTTTACAATTTTATTTTCTTCTTTAACAGGCATCGCTCTTACCAGATGGTACCGGTAATCTTCACCTTCTTTTTTAATGCGGACTTCCATTTCCAATGGAGCACCTGTAGCGATAGAATTTTCCCATTGCTTTTTAATACAGCGATCATCGGGATGGTTGGGAGGAAAATTCTTTGCGGAAGAAGTATATTGAAACCAGTGTTCATTTACAAAATCTATCTCGCCATCGGCGGTAGCAGTAAACGCAATTTGTGGTATTGATTCAAGTGTAGAATGTAATTCTTTCAATTTTTCAAGGGCCTGGTGCTCCGCCCTCTTTCTAAATTCGATCTCTTGGCGTAAATTTTCCTGTACAATATTTAGCTCCCGTTTTTGTTCATAGAGCTTATAAAAAGTTTTTACTTTCAACAATAAAATATCCGGATCAATGGGTTTTACGATATAATCTATCGCCCCGGAGGAATAACCTTTGGTAATAAATTTTTTATCGGTGCTGGCTGCAGAAAGAAAAATAATAGGTATGTCCTTCGTGTGGTTATTGCCTGAGAGTACTTCAGCTACCTCAAAACCATCCATGCCGGGCATTTGTACATCCAGGATGATCAGCGCGTAAGATTGTTTGAGTGTTTTCTTTAACGCTTCTTCGCCACTTAAAGCAGAATCAGTAGGAAAAGAATGGACATCCAATATGGTTTTAAGCGAAAATATATTTTCAGGCCTGTCATCGACAATAAGAATCATAAAGATGTAATATACAATTGCGCTTAAATATAAATCTGAACTGAATTATATTGACAATTAATTATTTTTAATAATATAAGTATCCGTAATTTCTTTTATAAGCAAAAAACATACCGTTGCATTTTATCCATATAAAACCTAAGGCAATATAATACCTTGTGGAACTATTTCCACATTTTTATATAGAAAATAGAACTGCAGTAGAAACCGCAGTTCTATACTTAACCAATTTGTATGTACCGTTCTAAACTTGTAGAACATATTATATAATACAAAACCTATGCCTTTTTTAACTGTACCACTATATTATTGATGAATTATTCATTATCCCTTATCTTCATATATATAACTCATTATGGCTTTATTAGAAAAGGACTTACTTGTAAAAACATCTTCACTTCCAAATTCAGGAAAAGGATTATTCACCAAAGTTTTCATTCCAAAAAAAACACGCATTGTTGAATACCAGGGCGAAATATGCAAATGGAGTGATGTGGAAGATAATTTCGATAACGGCTACATCTATTTTGTAAATAAAAATCACGTGATCGATGCAGGCAATACTAAAAAATTCCTGGCGCGCTATGCCAATGATGCTTTAGGATTATCAACGGAAAAGGGAATGCATAATAATTCAAGGTACATGACCAAAGGTTTGCAGGTTTTTATTGAATCGCTTGAAGACATTCCTGCGGGCTCGGAAATATTTGTTAGTTATGGTAAAGAATATTGGGATGTTGTAAAGAAAAATATAAAAATAGACAACAAAAAAAAAGCCGGCAAATAATATTATTGCCGGCGTAAATATTTTGAATTTGTATTATTTCTCTTTCACTATAATAGCATAGATAACATAGAGCCATCCAAGGATACCATGAATTATGGCCCACAAAATAGATTTATTTCTTGTCCATGAAATAACAACGGCTATGATCGTTCCCAATCCTACTCCCGGAAAAATGTATACCGGCTGCATATAACCGTAATCATAGGTTCTTGCAACGCAAGAAGTAAGTAACAATACACAAAGAACAATTGCAGGGCCTATTTTCTTACTCATATAATTTGTTTTACAATTATGCATTTCCCAATGTGTAATTCTGATGCTGTTGCTTGATCAATGACCTTTTTACGGCCATTAAATAACCCACAGACCTTACGATCATATTGCTCAATTTAATTGCCTGTGCTTTTTTCTTTTGATCGATCTCTGTTAAACCGATAAAGATCAATTTTGAATCTAATTGTTTTAGGTATGATATTCTTTCGTTGGTTTGTTGTAAAGTCATGATTGTTATTTTTAAGGTTATTAGTTTAATATAATATCTACTTATTCAAATAACAAACCAATCATTTTTACAGCTAAAAGAAGTTTAAAACAGTCGAATTGTGTGGAAAGGCTTCCACAGATAGCATTTACACTTACTCATATTAAATAAAAAATGCTGATAGATTTCTCTATCAGCATCTGTTTTCAGGTTATTTATGTTTATACAAAACTCCAGTAATCGTAATACTCATGAAGATTAGTCAAAGGCCAATGATCTTTATCAAAGCCGGGAGCTTTTTCTAAAACTTCTTTTGGCTGATCGAAAACAAATAATCTTTTGCCGGAGTTGACTTGCAAAAGCCTGAAAGGCACGGAAAAGAATTTTTCGCCGATCCCTAAAAAGCCACCAAACTCTACAATATAATATTCGATCTTTCCTGTGCTGATATCTATCATCACATCATTGATCTTTCCTAAAAATTCATCTTCCTTATTATATACTTCGTCGCCTATAATTGAAGAGGCTGTTAAATATTGCAATGGCAAATTTGGATATTTAGTTCCTTCCGTTACGCCGGTAAGGTCTTCTTTTGGTAATGTTATCATTGTTGCTATTTTAATTGTTATAAAAAATTTATTTACAAATTGTTTTTTACAAGATCTTTTTTTGTCATCGATTCAATGGCAGTAAGAACAGCTGCAAATGCTGCATATATCCTCCGCAATTCAACGACCTCTACGATCCCTCTTTCTATTTCAAATTCTAAAAAATATTCTTTAATATCCGTATCCTCGTTTATATTTCTCTTATCTGTATGTAAGGTAAATGCTGTTAAAGATTGAAATACCTGGCGGGCAGTTTTATCAGAAAAGATATTTTTAGTTTTTTCTGCATCATTTGTTTTTATGATAAGTGCTGTATCGAATTCAGCATATCCTATCTCCTTATCTTCTAACCCAAAAAACTTTCCGATAACATCCATAAAATCTTCATGATGTAATGCAAACCTAAATCCATTCAAATCCGGTAGAGCGGCTGTTAGTGTTGTGGTTTCAAAACCGCTTTCAAAACCTCCGCCTGGGTCTATATCAATGTCTAACTGAATTTTATGAATATCATGATATATCAATACATGGTATTGCAAAGGAGGATTTTCTCCTGTGAGATCAGCTGTAATTCTCTTCCAGACTGTTTCCTCACTATTGGCTGCTATCATTTTTGTTTCCATATAGTATATTAATCAAAATCATTGCCAAAAATTATTTTATCCGCCATTTAACGATCTGGCACAGCATTATCTATTATATTACCTAAAAGAAAATTATGAAAAAGAGATTTCAGAAATACGTTGAATCTAAGCGCAATACACCAATAGAAAAGAAAGATCAGGTAAAAACAAGTTCTGATAAACATATTGATCAGGATTTTCCAGGTTATCCCGATTCTCCTTCAAAAGAAAGTATTATTAACCCAAAAACAAAACAGGAAAAGAAAGTAGCTGCAGTTAATGTACAGGACGGAGAAAAAATAAATAAGCAGCGAAACGAAAACGACGAAGTGGATGAGCAACAATCTGATGGTTCTGGCGGTGCATTTAGCGCTACTGAATTTTTGATCGATGATGAAGACTAACTGTGTATTATTATACGCTAAGCAGCGTTATAATTTCTACAGCGATTTGTTCTTTTTCTTGGAAGAATGAACTGCCTTCTTTTTTACTACTGTACTATCAGTTTTAATTTTAGCAGCATTTGCAGAATCTATTTGTTTAAAAACGGGATTGGCATTCAATGTATCAAAATGAGGTGTAATAACTGTATCCTGATGGTACGCAATTTTCTTTTGTGCATAAGCGCTATCTATATTTTTGGGAAGTGAATCCACAAAAGTGCTTGCACGAAGATTGATCGGCTTGTTATTCCCCAATAGCATACTAGTACATAAGAAGCTTATAACTGTAAATGCAATTATTTTTTTCATAGTAGATAAGAGTCAATAATTAAGCCATCAAATAAAAAGGGTTCCGAAATCTCGGAACCCTTACTGTTTATAAAGTTCGGATTAAAGAACTATTGTACTACAAATTTCTTCGCGACAACATTGTTGCCATTCCGAAGCTGTATAACATATATACCTGCACGTAAATTTGACGTGGTTAAATTGATTCTATCACCTTGTATCGTTGCTTCTCCTCTTTCTAATACAGCGCCTTCGAAACTGCTTACTTCAAACGCTACCTGACCTTGCCAGTCTGCAGTTAGAATGGTAAGCCCTTGCTGTGCTATTACAGGGTTAGGCATTAATACAACATCTGCTGTTTTGGTTTCTACGACATCATCTTCTACATAATCAGGTCTGGTACTCGTAACTGCAGATGTTGATGCATTCAAAGTAAGTGTTCCGAATGCTGAAGTATTTTGATAATCATTGATGGTACCATTCCACACAGCTTGGTTAACTCTTCCTGATCCGTTATCATCGTCATCATTACCAAGATCAAAACCAATACTTGTTCCTGCAGCAGGAGCTGTAATTCCTAATTGAGACCATGGAATAGCAAACTCTACCGTATAGCCACCCGCGATCGGCGCCCACGCATGTTGTAAACCACTTATCGCAAGTTTAGTAAATACACCGGTTTGATTATACGCTTCAATGATCTGGTTATCCTGGCCATCGTAGCTGGTTAATTTATTATTGTTGGCATCGATAAAAATTTCTACTGCATCATCGTTCCAAAAATTCGCTGAGCTCGATTGACTACTAAATAAATTTGCATCCAACACTTTAGCGCCAATATATAAATTATTGTTATCCCATAATACGCCAAACGTAGTTGTATTATTAGGGGTGCCGATAGTTGTTTTAGCAACAGATTTATTAAGGTCCCATCCTGTTTCAGATAAAACACCATCAACAGTTATTGTTCCCGGTGCTTTATAACAAGTAACCACACCGGCAGGATCTGTTATTGTTCCACCCAATGTAAATGTGATATAATTAATATTGAAGCCCCCTGTTTCTTCATAAATACGAACGATATGTGAACCGCTTGTAATACTCGGTGTTACAACACTAACATTTTGATATAGCTGCCAGTCGCCCGTATTCGGAACAATCATACTTCCTGAAATATTTACACCGTCAATTTCAACATGTAAACTATTTCCTGTTCCAGGAGATGCTACTCTTGCCGATAAAGTATATACGCCCGTAGTTGTAACGTTCACGGTATATTTCATCCATTCGCCTGCATTGGTAAATCCTACGTCATATCCACCACCGGTATCGCCTGTTGTTTCAACATCAACACCCTCGGTTGTTCTGTATTGTCCGCCGCTGTTTACTGCATCATCATCATTGTATGCAACACCTTGTCCGCCAAGATCATAATTTTCTGCTTGTATTGTTCCTGGGATTGTTGCGGCTATTCCGCCATAAGGAGATTCTGTTGAAGTAGCCGCACCAATAGTGATGGTTACTGTTTTACTTCCTGTGCCTGCGCTATTAATTGCATTAACCGTTGCAGTAAATGTACCAGCAGTTGTTGGTGTGCCACTAATAATTCCCGTTGTTGTATTGACTGTTATGCCCGCAGGTAATCCTGTAGCACTATAACTTGTTGGTGTGTTAGATGCAGTGATCGTATAACTAAATGCTATACCTACTGTGCCGGTTGCTGTTGCAGCACTCGATACTACCGGTGCAACTATGGCCTGGCTAATTGTTATTGTTACAGTTTTATTTCCTGTACCTCCCGCATTGATCGCACCAACTGTTGCAGTATATGTTCCTGCTATTGTTGGTGTACCGCTGAGGACACCTGTTGCAGTATTTACGGTTACGCCTGCAGGTAATCCTGTAGCACTATAACTTGTTGGTGTATTAGATGCAGTGATCGTATAACTAAATGCCGTACCAGTTGTACCCGTTGCAGTAGCTGCGCTTGATACCACAGGCGCTATTACTGCCGCACTGATCGTTATTGTTACTGTTTTATTTCCTGTACCACCTGCATTGATAGCACTAACTGTTGCAGTATATGTTCCTGCAGTTGTTGGTGTACCGCTAACTACACCTGTTGTTGTATTCACTGTTACGCCTGCAGGCAATCCTGTTGCAGCATAACTTGTTGGCGTATTTGATGCGGTGATCGTATAGTTAAATGCTGAGCCGGTTGTTCCTGTTGCTGTTGCTGCGCTTGATACTACTGGTGCGGCTGGTGTGGCTACAAAATTTATATAGTTGATATTATACCCTCCTGTTTCTTCGTAAATACGAATTACATGTTGGCCACTTGTAATGCTTGGTGTTGTTACACTAACTGTTTGATACGTTTGCCAGCCCGCTGTATTAGGAACTGTTATTGTTCCTGAAATATTTACACCATCTACTTCAACATGTAGCGTATTACCTGTTGTGATCGATGCCACTCTCGCCTGCAATGTATAGACGCCGGTTGTTGTGACATTTACAGTGTATTTCATCCATTCACCTGCTGCAGTATAACCTACATCATAACCTCCGCCGGTATCGCCTGTTGTTTCAACATCTACACCATCAGTTCTGTATTGTCCGCCGTCATTGGCAGGATCAGTATCATTATAGGCTACACCTTGTCCGCCCAGATCATAATTTTCTGCTTGTATAATTCCCGGGATCGTTGCAGCTGTTCCTCCATAAGGAGATTCTGTTACAGTTGCCGGACTAACGGTAATGGTTACTGTTTCATTTCCAGTACCACCTGCATTGGCTGCACTTACTGTTGCAGTATATGTTCCTGCAGTAGTTGGTGTACCACTTACTACTCCTGTTGTTGTATTTACAGTTACGCCTGCAGGTAAACCAGTAGCTGCATAACTCGTTGGTGTGTTAGATGCAGTGATCGTATAACTAAATACAGTACCTACCATACCTGTTGCTGTTGCAGCACTTGATATAGAAGGCGCTACTATTGCAGGACTAACGGTTACGGTTACAGTTTTATTTCCTGTACCTGCTGCATTGGTTGCAGTAACAGCTACCGGATACGTACCAGCTGTTGTTGGTGTACCACTAATAACACCTGTTGCTGTATTGATAGATAAACCTGCTGGCAATCCTGTTGCACTAAAACTTGTTGGTGTATTAGATGCAGTGATAGCATAATTAAATGCAGTACCTGTTGTAGCCGTAGCTGTTGCTGCGCTTGATATCACAGGTGCTGAAGCTATTGCAACGAAAGTGTAATAGTTTATATTGTAGCCGCCGGTTTCTTCATAAAAACGAATTACGTGCTGACCACTTGTAATGGTTGGTGTTGTAAAACTAACCGTTTCCCATGTTTGCCAGCCGCCGCTATTTGGCACTGTAATACTTCCTGAAATATTTTGGCCATCTACCTCTACATGAAAAGTATTGCCTGTTCCTTCTGTTGCTAATCTCGCCTGGAAAGTATAGGTGCCTGTTGTTGCAACATTGACTGTATATTTCAACCATTCGCCTGCGCTTGTAAACCCGATGTCATATCCGCCGCCGGCATCAGAACAACCTTCGATATCTACACCGTCAGTTCTGTATTGTCCGCCAGTGTTTGTTGGATCAGCATCGCTGTACGCAACACCTTGTCCGCCTACATCATAGTTTTCTGCCTGGATCGTTCCGGGAACAGCCCATGGTGTTCCTCCATAAGCAGATTCAGGAGCAGGATTTGTAACGATAAAACTTATTGGCATTGTACCTGTGCCTGTAGCATTCGTTGCGCTTACTGTAACAGTGTAAGTGCCCGCTGTTGCAGGTATACCGCTTATTACACCAGTTGCCGTATTAACTGATAAGCCGGCAGGCAAACCTGTTGCACCAAAACTTGTAGGTGCGCCCGATGCCGCAATATTGTAAGTTAAATAGGTACCAGCAATTGCAGTATCTGTTGCTAAATTGGTAATACCCGGTGCAATAGTTAAAAAATATGGTGTTGGACGTGTTGCGGTTAAAGGTGTTTGTCCTTTAAACATTTTACCGCCATCATTTGTTAAGCGTAAATAATAATCTGATGAAACTGCAGTCCCATCTTCATCTAAACCAAGATAACCTGAACCTACAGGGATCTGCGATTGGTTCTCTGCTGTTTTTGCAATTTCATTTCCTTCATTGAATTCATCATACATAGAAATATAAATTCCCTGCGCACCCAATTTTTTCATATTATAAAATTGTTCCCACATAAAATTTCCATGTACACGTTGGTGAACCGAAACATCACCCGGTAAAACACATGGCTGATAATCGATACCATGAGCAGTGCAATATGCCTGATCAGGGATATTTACATTATTGTAATAATTATCTTCATCAGCAATTGATCCGATCTTTCCTATCTCCCATGGGGATATCATATTAAATGCATTGTAAGTATCTGTAAACCCATCTGTAGTTGTGCGCCATTCTCCGCGAACACCCCCGATCACATAACAACCCTGGCTCTTGAACCAGTTGATCACTGCAACGCATTGTGCATTTGTAAAAGGATGGTTAGCATCATCAAGACCTAAGCCCCAAATACATACTACCGGTTTACCATTTTGTTTTGCATAAGCAGGAGAAGCTGTATAAGCAGACATTTTAGTTGTCCAGTCATTCGGCATTTCTGTCGACATATTTGTCCAGCCGCTTACATCATACATAATATAAAATTTCACATTATGCGCTTCTGCCATAACTCTTACTTTAGCAGCTATTGCATCACGAATAGGGCCTTCGCCACCAACTGGATCAAAACGCTGTAATGCAGCACAATCAATTCCGTTTTGTTGCATCCACAAAAACTGCGTATTCATTGTTTGATCTGTATAAGAAGAAAATAAATTTGCTGGTTGGCCGTTGCCAAGGTTTGAATAAGCTGTTGGGAACGTAGTAGTAAATTCACGTTCATCCGGCCATGCCTTTATACCTGTATTCGTGGGAGAAGGTGCACCACCAACAGATGTCCAGTGCCACCAATTATTATAGGGAGATCCGTCTCCAGGTGCAGCGAACCATCCCTGGTATCCTACAGTTACTTTCCCCACAACATCACCAACTGGCGATTGTGCTTTTACAAGTGTACCTGCAAATAATAAAAAAGCAAGAAGGAAGTAATGTAATTTTTTAGAAGCGATCAAATTGTTACATGACAGTTGAGTCAAATTTTTTTTCATAATAGCAATCGTTAATTATTTAGCAATAAAATACCTGTGACTATAATAGCATTATAGTACTCAGCTTGTTTTTGTTGTTGGGGATCTATGTAAGGTTTCGATCATTCATCATTATTAATACAATCGTTAGTAATTAATAATAATGAGAAGTGTTAAGCAAATCGTTTTGCGCGTCAAATATAGAAACATTTTTTATTACAGAAATAAAAAAATGCAATATTTATTTTTGAACGCAGATAGTTGTAGAAAATGTTTCTCAGGCAACTTTTAATGCATCATTGGCTATAATTGCAAGCAATCTTTCTTCAGGAATCGTGATCTGATCCGTTTTCCCATTTGGATAGATATAATCTACTTCATACTGATTTGACCATTCGTTGTACTTACGTATAACAGCAGTGCCCGCAGGTTTATACTCAAGGTCCAAAAGAGTAACTGTTTGCCCTAGTTGATATTTCATCATCTTCATATATTAGCGATAGTTAGTGGCAGCAAATTAAGATTTACTGCTATAAGGGCAAGAAAGATTTGCTAACAATTGTGGGGAAAAAATTTTGCTGCTTTTTTTGCAGGCAGAGCAAGGATTACAAGGTGCATCTATCTTAAAATCAAGGAAAAACAGGGATTTTTTGGATCGCAGGCAACTAAACTACTTGTAATGTTATCTGAAGGGTATTATATTGCCAGAATTATATTTGTCAGAGAAACGACAAGATTGTAATTTGTGCGCTTATTACGCTAAAAAACGATTCTGTTTGCTATAAAATGCTCCTCTTTTTGAGATTTTATTTCAATATGATACTTCTGCTAAACGCTTCTTTATTTCTTTTATTGTTCCATTTCAATAGAAAATAGAGAAATAAATTTTGTATTAAAATATTATAAAAAATTGCTTATTTATTAAATTCTATATGAAAAACACTTCTACTAAAAATTGCACTCTATTGCTTATGAAAAATTATAAAGTAATTTGTAAGGTTAGCCTTGCATTATTAACCATTATCTTTTCTTTTTGTTCAGCTAGTGTATATGCCCAGCTTAGTTTCGCGCCTTGTAGCAGCGCTTGCCCAGGTAACCTTGTAGGTCATGTTACCTTTGCAAATACAGCGGGAACTACAACTGGCAGTTGGAATGTGAATAGTCTGGCGTATGGTGGACTTACCAATGAAAGTTTTATTATTAGAGATGTGGCAGCTTATACTTATACTGCTGGAAATTTAACCAATACAGGTGGGGGAACATACACTATAGTAAATAATCCAAGTACGATAACTGGGCCTGGAGGTACTGCTCTTGCAAATATACCTGCTACAACGCCTACTGGAGGCGTATTTCTTTTTGCCACCAATGATAATGCGAATCCTTTTGCTATATATACTATTTCGGGTTTACAACCAATGGGGCATTATTGTGTAAGAGTTAAAATGCGCAATGCGCTCAAAAATGTAAATTGTAATCAATCTATATTCCAAGAGATAAAATTTAGAAGCCTTGGCGGCGCAGATATTTCGGGAGGAGGTGTTGCGGCAACGGCAGCATATCAGATGCAGGCGACGGGATATACGGCATGTGGTAATCAAAATGGCCATTGGGATGGAAACAATCAAACTCAAGGCATTGTTTATGAAGGAGAAGAGTCTTGGTATGAAGCTGATTTTCAACTAGGTCAAAATCCAGCTAATGCTACTGATAATGGTTTTCAACTAGCTTTTAAAACGGATGGTTTCAATCCCGGTGATGTTGTGGGGATTGAAGAAATACAAGTTTATGGTTGCATAACTCAGCAAATCACCTCTTCTAACGGGGCAAGTGTTTGTCAGGCAACACCTACTACTTTAACAGCAGAAGGTATAGGTTCAACTACAGATACATATGTATGGCAACAAAGTACAAATGGAGGAGCAACATATACTGTAGTTCCATCTTCAACATCATATCAACTTAATGTCACCCCTTCTGTTGCTACAATGTACAAAGTACAATGTGTTAGAACGGGTATAACCATTCCTGGCACAACAATAACCCCTGTTAATTGTTGTGGCCCAAGTGGTTTATTTACTATACCAAAAGTATGCGATCCTATTACAGTTGATGGGAATGATAATGAACCCGTTTGGTATACGGCTCCTTGGGAGACGATTACACAATCAGTACCTTTAGTTGGTCTTCAAGATTGTATCGCAAATGGTAATCCTGGCTGTGCAGGGGTGCAAGGGGCTAGTCCGCAAGGCCAGTGGCGTGCTGTATATACTCCTACAGATATTTATTTTGATGTTCAGGTAAATGAAACCAATCCCCGAAATACGGGTGTATATTATGAGGATGCGGTGGAAATTTATATAGCAAATAATTCGAATGTACCACTGCAATTTGGATACGAATATGTAAACGGCGTACCCGGATTTTATTTTAGCAATGGAGCCACAACCGGGCCCGCTAAAATTATAAAAAATGGTACTTATTGGGATTTAGAGGTTGATATACCCCTGGCTGCTAATAACATAAATATTAGCAGTGGTTACATTAATATGGAGGTAGCTATAAATCAGGCGAATGACAATGCGGGATGTAACACTACTGCTTGCCGTGCTGCGCAGCTTTTTACATGGTCCACTCAAGCAGTAGATGCCTATACAACTACAGCTCATTATCATGCAGCTCCTTTAAGCGATTGTGCCAGTGTAAAAGCGTCTGATTCAACTGTTTGTAATGGCGGTTCAACAATACTTTCTACTCAATTATCAACAATCCATAACATTCCAACTTACCTTTGGGAACAAAGTACAAATGGAGGAGTAAGCTGGACAACCGTTGCAGGAAATCCAACAACAAACATGATAACAGTGGCTCCGACAGTACAAACTGAATATAGAGCAACGAATGATGGGGTTGTTTCTTGCTCTGTTACTATTAATATTGGTGCGATTACATTAGACGTAACAAACCCACCGGCAGTTTGCGCACCAAATACAGTAGACTTAACAGCTGCGGCTGTAACTGCAGGTTCTCAAGCAGGGCTGACCTATAGTTATTTTACAGATGCTTTGGCAACTACTGCCTTGTCTAGCCCTAATGCGGTAGCTACTAGTAATACATACTATATTAAAGGTTCAAGTGCTACTTGTTTTGGTGTACAGCCAGTTACAGTAGTAATTAATCCTGTACCAACAATAACCGGAGCATTAACTGTTTGCGTTAATAAAACGATCACCTTAACAGGTTCAGCAACACCCAATGCAACCACACCATGGACATCAGGCACACCGGGTGTTGCCACGATAAATGGTATAGGGGTCGTGACAGGAGTTGCTTCGGGAACAACGCTTATTACGTATGAAAATACGAATGGTTGTACCACAACAGCGATCGTTACGGTAAGTTCAAATCCAACGATTACTGGAGGATTAACTGTTTGTGCTACTAAGACAATTACTTTACTGGGATCAGCTACACCCAATGCAGCTACGCCATGGACATCAGGCACACCAGGTGTTGCCACAATAACGAATGGCGGAGTTGTAACAGGGGTTGCGTCAGGCACCACGCTGATCACCTATGAAAATACGAATGGTTGTACCACAACAGCGATCGTTACGGTAGATGCAAATCCAGCGATCACAGGAACATTAACTGTGTGTGTTGCTAATAATGTTACGTTATTGGGAACTGCGACACCCAATGCGGCTACCCCATGGGTATCAGGCACACCAGGTGTTGCTACAATAACCAATGGCGGCGTTGTAACAGGCGTTGCGGCAGGTACATCACTTATTACGTATGAAAATACGAATGGTTGTACCACAACAGCGATCGTTACGGTAAGTTCAAATCCAACGATTACTGGAGGATTAACTGTTTGTGCTACTAAGACAATTACTTTACTGGGATCAGCTACACCCAATGCGGCTACGCCATGGGTATCAGGTACACCGGGTATTGCTACAATAACCAATGGCGGTGTTGTAACAGGGGTTGCGTCAGGCACCACGCTGATCACCTATGAAAATACGAATGGTTGTACCACGACAGCGATCGTTACGGTAAGTTCAAATCCAACGATCACGGGAGGATTAGCTGTTTGTGCTACTAAGACAATTACTTTACTAGGGTCAGCTACACCCAATGCGGCTACACCGTGGGTATCAGGTACACCGGGTGTTGCTACAATAACGAATGGCGGAGTTGTAACAGGAGTTGCGTCAGGCACCACGCTGATCACCTATGAAAATACGAATGGTTGTACCACAACAGCGATCGTTACCGTAAGTGCAAATCCAGCGATCACAGGAACATTAACTGTGTGTGTTGCTAACAATGTTACATTATTAGGAACTGCAACACCCAATGCGGCTACCCCATGGATATCAGGCACACCAGGTGTTGCCACCATAACCAATGGCGGAGTTGTAACAGGCGTTGCGGCAGGTACATCACTTATTACGTATGAAAATACGAATGGTTGTACCACAACAGCGATCGTTACGGTAAGTTCAAATCCAACGATCACGGGTGGATTAACTGTTTGTGCTACTAAGACAATTACTTTACTGGGATCAGCTACACCCAATGCAGCTACGCCATGGACATCAGGCACACCAGGTGTTGCCACAATAACGAATGGCGGAGTTGTAACAGGGGTTGCGTCAGGCACCACGCTGATCACCTATGAAAATACGAATGGTTGTACCACAACAGCGATCGTTACGGTAGATGCAAATCCAGCGATCACAGGAACATTAACTGTGTGTGTTGCTAATAATGTTACGTTATTGGGAACTGCGACACCCAATGCGGCTACCCCATGGACATCAGGCACACCAGGTGTTGCCACAATAACCAATGGTGGCGTTGTAACAGGCGTTGCGGCAGGTACATCACTTATTACGTATGAAAATACGAATGGTTGTACCACAACAGCGATCGTTACGGTAAGTTCAAATCCAACGATCACGGGAGGATTAACTGTTTGTGCTACTAAGACAATTACTTTACTGGGATCAGCTACACCCAATGCGGCTACGCCATGGACATCAGGCACACCAGGTGTTGCCACAATAACCAATGGCGGAGTTGTAACAGGGGTTGCGTCAGGCACCACGCTGATCACCTATGAAAATACGAATGGTTGTACCACAACAGCGATCGTTACGGTAAGTTCAAATCCAACGATCACGGGAGGATTAGCTGTTTGTGCTACTAAGACAATTACTTTACTAGGGTCAGCTACACCCAATGCGGCTACGCCGTGGGTATCAGGTACACCGGGTGTTGCTACAATAACCAATGGCGGTGTTGTAACAGGAGTTGCGTCAGGCACCACGCTGATCACCTATGAAAATACGAATGGTTGTACCACAACAGCGATCGTTACCGTAAGTGCAAATCCAGCGATCACGGGAACGTTAAGTGCGTGCGTTGGTAATTCGACTACTTTACTAGGAACAGCTACGCCAAACGCTGTGACTCCCTGGATATCAGGAACTACAGCTGTAGCAACAATTACGAATGGTGGTGTTGTAACAGGCGTTACTGCGGGCACAAGTTTAATTACTTATACAAATAGCAACGGTTGCACCACAACAGCGATCGTTACAATAAATGCAACACCGGTAATAACGGGAGCAGGAAGTGTTACGGTAGGCGGTAATACAACATGGAGTGGTACCGGAGCACCAGGAGCAACACCATGGGTTTCTGCAAGCACAGGTGTAGCGACGATAACAGCCGGCGGTGTGATAACAGGTGTAGCAAACGGAACAAGTTTGATCACCTATACCAATAGCAATGGCTGTTCAACGACAGCAATTGTTACTGTAAATAATCTTCCTTCGATAACGGGGCCTAAGTCATTGTGTTTAGGAACTTCAGTAACATTAATAGGTTCTGGTACTGCAGCAACAACCAATCCTTGGGTATCATCACTTCCAGGTATTGCTACCGTAACTAATGTAGGTGTGGTAACAAGTGTGGCAGCAGGAACGACTTTGATTACTTATACAGATAACAATGGTAACAGTGCAACACAAATAGAAACAGTCAACTCGATCCCAATAATCGGTGGTACGTTAACAATGTGTATTGCGGGTTCGACAACATTAACAGGTACACCAACACCTGCTGCTGTTAATCCATGGGTGTCAGGGACAGCGACTGTTGCAACTATAACAACAGCAGGTGTAGTAACGGGCGTTACTGCAGGAACAAGTTTGATCACTTATTTGAACACGAATGGTTGTACCACAACAGCAATCGTTACAGTAGAGCCTTCTCCATCTATCACCGGAACAGAAAGTGCTTGTGTAGGAGCCTCAACAACCCTACTAGGATCTGCTACACCAAATGCAACTACACCATGGACATCAGCCACACCGGGTGTTGCCACAATAACCAATGGCGGTGTTGTAACAGGAGTTGCCTCAGGAACAACGCTTATCACTTATGAAAATACCAATGGCTGTACCACGACAGCGATCGTTACGATAAATGCGAAGCCATCGATTGGTGGTATCCTAAGTGCCTGCGTAGGAGCTTCAACAACTTTAACAGGTTCAGGTACACCGGGTGCAACACCATGGACATCAGCAGCACCAACTGTTGCAACAATAACAGCTGGCGGTGTAGTGACAGGTGTTACAGGCGGAACAAGTTTAATTACCTATACCAATAACAATGGTTGCTCAACAACGGCGATCGTTACAATAATTGCAACACCAATAATAACAGGAGCAGGAAGTGTTGCCGTAGGTGGTAATACAACATGGACAGGCACAGGCGCACCAGGTGCAACACCATGGGTTTCTGCAAGCCTGGGCGTAGCAACAATAACAGCAGGCGGTGTAATAACAGGTGTGGCAAACGGAACCAGTTTGATCACCTATACCAATAGCAATGGCTGTTCAACTACAGCGATCGTTACTGTCAATAACCTGCCTTCAATATCAGGCCTTTCAGCAATGTGCTTAGGTACTTCTGTAACGTTGACCGGATCAGGAACAGCAGCAGCAACTACTCCTTGGGTATCATCAGTTCCAGGCGTAGCTACTGTAAATAATGTAGGTGTGGTAACAAGTGTAGCAGTAGGAACAACCTTAATAACTTATACAGATAATCACGGTAATACAGCAACACAAATAGAAACCGTTAATCCGCATCCCGGCATTAGTGGAACATTAAGTGTTTGTGTAGGCAACAATATAACATTAACAGGAACAGCAAGTCCTGATGCGACTACGCCGTGGGCATCAGCAACAACAACTGTTGCAACAATAACGACCGGCGGTATAGTAACAGGTGTATCAGCAGGGACAAGTTTGATCACTTATTTGAATACGAATGGTTGCACAACAACAGCGATCGTAACCGTTAATGCGCCACCAACGATCAGCGGCGGATTATCTGTGTGTGCAACTAAATCGATAACCTTAATAGGTTCAGGCACTCCGGGCGCAACACCATGGACATCGGGTACAACAACCGTAGCAACTGTAAATGGTACAGGTGTAGTAACAGGCGTTAGTGCAGGAACAAGTTTGATTACCTATACAAACAGCAATGGCTGTACAACAACCGCAATAGTAACAGTAAATGTTAATCCTGGAATTACAGGAACATTAAGTGCTTGCGTTGGAGCTTCAACAACCTTACTAGGTTCAGGAACGCCGGGTGCAACACCATGGACATCAGCAAGCCCATCTGTCGCAACGATAACAGCTGGCGGTGTAGTAACAGGGGTTGCAGGCGGAACAAGTTTAATTACTTATACAAATAATAATGGTTGTACTACAACAGCGATTGTAACGATCAATGCAACACCAACAATAACAGGTGCAGGAAGTGTTACGATTGCCTCTAATACAACCTGGGTAGGTTCAGGTACACCAAATGCAACCACACCATGGGTTTCTGGAAGTACAGCAATAGCGACGATCACAGCAGGTGGCGTTATAACGGGTGTAGCAAATGGAACAAGTTTGATCACTTACACCAATAGTAACGGTTGTTCGACAACTGCAATCATTACAGTAAGTGCCAATCCAACAATAGCGGGGCCTATGTCTTTATGTCTAGGAACTTCAGTAACCTTAATAGGGTCTGGTACTCCTGGAGCCATTCCATGGACCTCATCGGATGTTACTATCGCCACTATAAATAGTTCAGGTGTAGTAACGAGTGTAGGCGCTGGAACAACGCTGATCACCTACACAGATAACAGCGGCAATACTGCAACACAAATTGAAACAGTTAATTCACTTCCGACAATTAGCGGCACTTTAGCTTTGTGTATCGGTGGTACAAGCCTTTTATCAGGCACACCTACACCTAATGCGGTTAATCCATGGTTATCAGCAAATCCTGCTGTTGCAACGATCGATAATACGACAGGCCTCGTGACTGCTATTAGTGCAGGGACAAGTCTAATTACATATACTAACAGCAACGGCTGTACGACAACAGCGATCGTTACTGTAAATGGATCTCCATTTATTACGGGTACATTAACTGTTTGCGCTAACAGCACAACATCGTTAACAGGATCAGGTATACCGGGAGCAACACCATGGGTATCAGGAACAGCAACAGTTGCGACGATAGATAATGCAGGGTTAGTAACAGGAGTTGGTGCAGGAACAAGTTTAATTACCTACACGAATAGTAATGGTTGTACAACAACTGCTATCGTTACTGTAAATGCGCTACCATCGATCACGGGTACATTAAGTGCATGTATCGGTAATACAACGCCGCTGTTTGGTTCAGGTACAGCTGGAGCTACTCCATGGACATCAAGTGATGTAACAGTTGCGACAATAGATAACGCAGGAGTAGTAACAGGAGTTGGCGCAGGAACAAGTTTAATTACCTATACCAATAGCAATGGTTGTGCTACGACCTCGATCGTTACAATAAATCCATTCCCATCAATTACGGGTTCAACCACTGTAACTGTTGGAGCTACTACAACATGGACCGGTTCTGGTGCGCCAGGTGCTACGCCATGGTTATCAGGTTCACCAGCTGTAGCAACAATAAATAATGCAGGATTGATAACTGGTGTAATAAGTGGAACCAGTTTGATCACTTATACAAATAGCAATGGTTGTACTACAACCCAGATCATAACAGTTAATCTTTTGCCTACTATCACCGGTACACCAGTTGTATGTGCGGGCGGAACAACACAATTAACAGGATCAGGTACAGCAGCAGCAACGACACCTTGGACATCAAGTGTAACATCTGTTGCCACAGTTGATAATACGGGTCTTGTTACAAGCATAGCTGCAGGAACAACGCTAATAACGTATACAGATAATAATGCAAACACTGCAACAGTAATTGTAACTGTGAATGCGTTACCATCGATCACAGGAACATTAAGTGTATGTGTTGGTAGTGCTACCCCTTTAGCAGGTACGGCAACACCAGCAGCTGCGCCTTGGGCATCAGCGACCACATCGGTAGCAACTATAAATAATGCAGGAGTAGTAACAGGAATAGCTGCAGGAAACAGCCTGATAACCTATACTAACAGCAACGGCTGTACGACTACAGCAATTGTTACTGTAAATGCGCTTTCTTCTATTAGCGGCACTTTAAGTGTATGTGTTGGTAATACAACGCCACTGGCTGCAACCGGAATACCGGGCGCTACACCATGGACATCAGGTACACCAACAGTCGCGACGATAGATAATGCAGGGGTAGTAACAGGAGTTGGCGCAGGAACAAGTTTAATTACTTATACCAATAGCAATGGTTGTATAACAACAGCAATCGTTACTGTAAATGGGTTGCCAACTATATCAGGTACACCAACAGTATGTTCAGGTGGAAGTACAACGGCATTAACAGGTTCAGGTACTCCTAATGCCACCAACCCTTGGATATCATCAGCAACATCTGTTGCAAGTATTAGTAATGCAGGTGTGGTTACGGGCGTATCAGCAGGAACAACTACGATCACTTATACCAATAGCAATGGTTGTTCAACAACAATGATCGTTACGGTAAATGCTTTACCGGCGGCAACAATAAGCTATACACCAGGTACATACTGTACAAGTAACAGTACGCCACAGCTTGTAACACAATCAGGAACGCTGGGTGGAGTATATAGTGCACCGGCAGGCTTATCGATCAATGCAGGATCAGGAAGTATTGTTCCATCATTGAGTACACCAAGTACTACCGGCTATCAGGTAACGTATACACTAACGGCAAGTGGTTGTCCAACTCAGTTTGCTACGGCAACTGTTGTGATCGATCCAACACCATCATTGACCATACAAAATCCTAATGCGGTATGTTCGCCTGCTACGGTGGATCTAACCAATCCTACTGTTGCGATCGACCATAGCAATTTACCAACGGGTACAATACTTAGTTATTATTATGATGCAGGTGCTACCAGCCCAATTGCTACACCGGAAGTAATACCGGCATCGAATACTTATTATATAGTAGCTACAGCGGCAGGTTGCAGCAGCCCTGCTACAGGAGTTACAGTTACAATACTTAACTCTCCAACAGCACCGGCTACAACCGACTTACATTATTGCCAGTTTGCAGATGCAAAGCCTTTGAGCACAACTGTAACGCCGGCTCCCGGAAATACTTTAATATGGTATAATGCACCGGTTGGTGGCGATAGTACCTTAATCGCACCAACACCTTCAACAGCGACGGGAGATGTAACCTTACCGTTCTATGTTGGACAAGAACAAACATTTGGTACAACAACTTGTATCAGTGCAACACGTTCTAAATTAAATGTTCAGGTAACAACACAGCCAACAGCATCTGTTAAACCAAGCAATATCGAAGCATATGCAGGTGACCCTGTTACTTTCCAGGGTTTTGCAACAGGCGGCCCAATTACGTGGCGATTAAATGACAGTACGGCTCCATCATTCTCTGATGCTGCTATACAAACGTTAACGCCACCTTCGTCTGTAACGCCACCATTAGATATTACTACTTATTATTTAGTAGTGACCTCTACGGAATTTGCTGAGTGTGAGGCTACCGCTTCTGTTATCGTGAGAGTGGTTCAACCATTATTGATACCGAATATATTTTCTCCGAACGGAGATGGAAACCATGATAAATGGGTGATCCAGAATATCAATGAGTTCCCTGATGTTGAGGTAAGTATATTTAACAGGTATGGCCAGTTCGTTTTCAAATCACCTGATCATTACAATACAGAATGGGATGGTACCTATCATGGACAGCCATTGCCTGTAGGAGCTTACTTCTATATAATCAAAACATCAGGCGGTGCTAAACCCATCAGTGGATCTGTTTCTATCGTGAGATAG